>Ga0302228_10000273_pt1 | contig 46568 bp, 39 predicted proteins | sample II_Palsa_N1_2_FD_193519 | JGI IMG/M metagenome (GOLD analysis project Ga0302228, IMG submission 193519) | Peat permafrost microbial communities from Stordalen Mire near Abisko, Sweden - II_Palsa_N1_2 | ecosystem: Environmental > Terrestrial > Soil > Palsa > Peat permafrost | place: Sweden... | reverse complement strand
GATCACGGCGATCGCCTACGACATCGCGCCAGGTTCGGTGGGCGCTTACTACCCGGAAGCAAACGTTCTGGTGCCGCTCGACTACATTGACAAGGAAAGCGGCACGCCGTCCTACAAGTCCACGCCGGTTCGTGTGGTCCGCTCAGCGGTAGTTTGATTCTGGTAGAGCGCGCCAGTCTGTCGGTTGGGGCAGCGCGAATGGCGGTTATCCCGCCTCGCATCTTTTCCCCTATGGCGCGCTGTTATCCATACCCTACACTGTATTGGACGGATTTCGGATCCGGGTAGGTGAGCCTCGCCTTTCAAAGGGGAAGCAGGATGACACTGAATGAGTACACCGATGCCAACGACCCCGTGATGGGGGACTTGCCCGCCGATGAACTCCTTGCTGTCCTGGAGGAGATTGGCGACCACGAAGCGATTGCATGGCTTCGGAAGGAGTTGGATGGACACGGTAGCCTCGCGATAGCCGCGACGGACTTCGGATTCCAACTGCCCCAGATACTCGGCGGCGACGCGCCGCCGTGGCAGTACACGGCTCATGTGTTCGGCTATATTCCCAGGTTGTCCGCCGGGACAACGCAGCCAGTGGCCATCGTGGATGCCTCCAACATCGTAGCCGACCACTCGCTTGTCGGCGCTCATGTGCACATTACCTTGCAGCAATTGCGGGTGGCTAAATATCCGGGCAACGGCAGACATCAGATTCTGCTCGACTGCGGGGTGTTCGACCAGCGCCTCAAAGAGCGCGAGCTACGGTTTAGCCGATCCTACAACGTACTCGACGGTCAATCCGCTGGCGTAGCGGGCGATCCCCTTTTTTCGGGGCTCAAGGTGGGTGACATCGGTATCGGGCTTCGTTGTCAGACGGTCAACGTCAAGAACGAACTTGACGAGGAATTCCTGCAAGTTCTGAATTCAGGCACTTTTCGACATGGACTAAAGCTCGTCGGTGCCGCAATTAACCCGGCCATCATTCCATTCACGGAAATCGTGGCCGCAACGACAGGTGCGTTTCTCAAACGAACCCGGCGGAACAGAAAGGTCCAGGAGTTCCGCATGGGCCTCGACTTCGAAACACCGCCTTTTGGAGCGCGCCTGGCGTTGGGCTCTTATTTGGCCGTGCAGGTACCTCAGTCTGTTGAGCAGGCTTTCGACTGGAGCGCATGGGTTTATCTTCCAGAACAGGCAGCGATCGTCAGTAAGGCTGACGGCAAGACGCTTATCAACCACAATTACCTGGCATTCGGTGTACAACGCGTCGAACCTCCGGTGAGCCGGAAAAAGGCCACCGTCGCTCATGAGCGTCCTTGAGATCAAGGAGTGCGGTTTCGACAGCCGCGGCGTGATGAGGGTGGCGATCACCTACCTCCACGCCAACGGTTCAAAGACCGCGTCTGCCGACCTCGCACCAGTCTGGACCGAAGACGACTGGAGGCTTCATCGCTGGTATTTTGAGGACTTTCTCACGGGGCGAGACGGCCACGTTCCGCGACTCGCGAACGTGGCGTTGGACCGCATGGCCGATATCGGGGTGAATCTGTTTCGGCAGGTCTTTGATGGCGGCGAGGAAACCCGTCGACTTTGGGCCGAAGTCTCACAGGCGCTTCGCGGATTGCGAGTCGAGATCGAGGAGGCGGATCCGCGGACAAGGTTGTTTCCATGGGAACTGCTGCGTCCAGAACGCAACGCGGCGTCTGTATCGCTCGCTGTCAGCTCATTCGTGTTCCGCATTGCGCAGAACCATATGTCGACGAAACTGGGCCGGCCGACCTTAATGCGTCATGGCGCGAGGCGGCCCGTAGAATTAGATGAATCGCGCCCGTATCGTGTGCTGTTCGTTATCTGTCGTCCGTTCGACGACAGTGACGTCGAATATAGGGCCGTCGCTCGTCCGGTACTTGCCGCCCTTGAACAGCGAAACCACCTGGGAATCACGCTTGACCTGCTGCGTCCCCCTACGTTCCGAAGATTATGCGTAGTACTGAAAGAGGCGGCCGATGCGGGTCGACCTTACCAGATCGTTCATTTTGACGGACATGGAACATGGGAACATCTCGAGGGCAGCAGCGGCTTTCGTGGATATGCCTTGTTTGAACCCGAACTGCAAGGCCGGAGTCTTATCCCCGGCGACAAGCTGGGAATGGCGCTGAACGCCGGCTCGGTCAAGCTGCTGATCATGAACGCGTGCCGTTCCGCCTATACGCAATCCAGTGGAGCGTTGTCGGCGCGGGGCGTTGACGGTTTGCCCATGGCTGCGGATGCGGCGATGCCCGTTGCCTACGAAGTTGCCGCCAACGGTGTGGATAGCGTCATCGCCATGCGTTACAACGTTGGCGTCGAAACCGCAGCGCAGTTTGTCGTCCAGTTGTACGACGGTATAAGCCAAGGTGGCGAGCTTGCCGATATTTTCTCCGACGCAAGACGTGATCTAGCGTTCGCACACGGCCAGCAGCCGGCCTCCGAATGCTGGCAGTTGCCTGTCCTTGTTCAAAGCAAGGCGGTGCAATTCCGGACGAATGAATCGACGGTCGGTCGACGGCGCGCGCGGTTTGGGAAGCATCGGAACATGTTTTCGGACGGCATCCCACCTGCTCCGGAAGGTGGCGTGATCGGCCAGGACTATGCTTTGCTTGCGATTGACCGAGCCCTCGTGAAGTATCAGGCTGTCATGCTCGTCGGGCCGCCGTACGCGGGAAAGTCCGTGCTTGCTCAAGAGTTTGCGCGTTGGTGTTCACTCACGCATCATCCTGGCGGACACGGAGCGGTCGCGCCCTTCGAAAAGGTCATCTATCGGGAGTTTGTCGGCGCGTTAGCCGCGCAGGACACGCTGTGCGATAGCATTTGCAGGGCACTGCCTATCGCGGTGGATGATTCGTTCTCCATCACTACCGCGACGAGCAGGCAGCTCCTGAAATCAACGTTGCTGATCGTGGATTGCAGTGTCGAGGTGGCGTCATCCAAAGTTTCCGGTGATAAGCCCGGAAGTTCAGGTGGCGGCAAGCTCGGCGATCTTATTCGCTCGCTGCTCCATACGGGGCTCAGGATTGTCTGGGTATCGAGAAGTCCAGCCCAGTCGCTCCTTCCCGAGAAATCGACAGTAGCGTTCTCCCTGCGACGTCTGAGTCCAGACGCCTCGCGGGCCCTGGCGGGCGAGTGTCTTTCCCGGGAGTGCGTTGACGACGACCGCTTGCTCTCACTTCTCGTTGCGACGTCACGAGGCTTGCCCGGTGTTATCCGATGGATCATCGATCGCGCGCGTATCAATGCCACAGGGACAACGCAGTCCTTCCAGCAAGCGTTGGATGCGTTGCTGCAAGGCTTCGTGGTGAACGGCATTTTCGACGCCAGGCAGCCGAACAGTGTCTATGAAGCACTGTGCGCTTCCATCGACAAGCGATATCAAGCCGGCGAGCGAAGAGATCTCGCTCTCATCGCGCTGTTTCAAGGATTCTTCCAACTGGTCACACTCCGCAACCTGAAATGTGGACTGGATAGTCTCGAAGTTGACGCGCACGCTAACTCGCAGCGGCATTGGGACGATCTGCTTCAGCGCGCGGAGAGCGATTATCTGCTGCAGTCCTGGGGAAGCGAAGCCTATGCCATTCATCCCTTTGGCCGAACAATTTTGGTCCGCTGGTTTGAAGAGCACTTCGGAGAATTTGCACGTTCGGCATTTGACGAGACGGGGATGGCCGCTGTCCGCGCTTATGTGAAGGCGGCTGTCGAATTGGGTGACTGGCTGCAATCCAGGGCCGACGTCGGTCGCGCCGCGGCGGTTCACGCGTTTGCGCTTGAAATATCCAATCTCGTCGCCGCATTCGACTATGCACTCGATTTAAAGGACTTGGAATCGGCAGTCGCGCTTCTCTTCGCCATAAAAATCCAGTCGCAGTACGCACCAACTTCCAACGAATGGTTGGGGATGTTCTTACGAGCACGCACTGCCATTGAGGCGCAGCTCGCAAAAGGCTCCAGCTTGCCGCCGCTTAGCCAGGCCGTGTGGCTGGAGCTGGCAATTGCAGCGTCCGAGGGAGCGAGTGAATCGCAGAGGGCAAGGGCTCACTACTTCAGCTTTTGCGAGCAATGGATGCGTTCCACCATGCAAGACCCCGCATCGCAGCGGTCACCGGAGGCCGTTCAGGCAAGGTTTCGCTATGTCCATGCGGTTCTCAGCGCTGAAGACATGCTTGCGAGAAATGGCGTCGCCTACCTTGAGAGAACATTGCGCGAGGCCGCTGATATGGCCTTCGCAATCGACCGGCCGCGCCTGCAAGCGCAGGCACTGGTGAGCCTGGCCAAACTCTACTACGGGGGTGCTCCGCCCGACGAAACGTGGACGGGCAAACTGGAGGAAGCTGAAGCATGTTTGATGAGAGTGCTCGATCAGGAGGGCGAAGTTGATGTGCCAACCTGTGCGGCGGCCTTTTTTTATCTTGGCTGTATTTGCGTCAAGAGATTCTATCGGAGCGCTGACGAAGCGAGCGATACGGACGAGCAAAGCCGGCTGCTGGAATGCGCGCGTGAAAATTTTCTGCGCTCAGCGGCATACAATGAACTGCCCGCTGCGGGGATTGATGACGATCTGAAATCCATGCTCTATGACGAGCTCGGATTTGTGTCGAGGGCTCTCGGGGATGTGGAGGGTGTGGAGCGATATTTTCAGAAGTCGATGGCGCTGGCTCGCAAGATAGGCGACGAACATGGCGCCGCTGTGGCATGTCGAAACCTGGGTGCTGCCTTGACATCTTTTGGTTCAACTTATCTCGCCCGGCTTTATCTTCTCGAATCGCGACGAAGCTTCGTGCGCCTTCAACGAGAGGGGGACGTACAGGCAGCGGCGGAAATAGTCACTTGCCGTAAGCTCTACGATCATTTCTTTCACGAAGAAATGCCTGACACCGGTGAGTAGTTCATTGACCGGTGTCAGGCGACTTGCCTTAGACGTCGTACGTGCCGGTCAACAGAACCGTTCGCGTCGGACCCGTCGGGATGAACTCGGTGCTCGTGCTTTACGAAGCCCAGTCCGAGGAGGCTTCGCTCATGGCACGCCGGTTCGGGCAGGCAACTGGCCGGACGCTTATCGAGCTCACCGCAGCGTGAAGCCTGCCTTTGGGCGACCCGGGGACTGAGGCGACGTGGCGAATGGCGCATCGCGAGTGTGCAGGGGCGCGGATGATGACGCGATAGCGGCAGCGTAGCCTCCTCAATGACAGAATGCCGCTTCTTCGGCTACATTCATGGTTCCCATGTTGTGTCTTCATTGGGAATCAAACGAAGCATCGATCCATGAGCCGACACGTCAGCCCTCGCTGTCTGCGCCGCGTTGATGGGCGATGCTCCCGAATCCTGGCATTCGTCTGGAGATAAACCTATGACCTTCTCACCTTCCAAGAAAATAGCTGTGTTGTTTGCATCGGCCGCGCTCGTCATCGGATCGATCACTCCCGCACTCGCGCAAAGCAGCGCGAGCGGCAGTACCGCCGACGCCGCGCCGGCGGCCTCCGCTCCGGCGGCAAAGACGACCAAGGCCCAGCGGAAGGCCGCTCGCAAGCAGGCTCGGGCAAAGAAAAACGCCGAGTTGAAGAAGCTGGAAGATGCCGGTTATCACCCGGCGCAGAACGATCCGAACTATCCGCAAGACCTGCAGAATGCGCAGAAGAAGGCGGGGATCGGTCAGGGCGCAAGTCAGTAGTACTGTTTAAGGCCGCGAGCGGGTTGTGTTGGGCAACCGCCCGCGGCGTCCGACGCGCTGCGCTCACATATGTAGCGTGCCGGGACTAGAACAACGTGCGGATGCCGACCCGTACCGCCGTGGAAGACTGGCCGGTGCCGACATAGATCCCGTTGGCAAACACCGGCGCTGCCCCGCCGCCGAGGAAAACCGGCGCGGCGCCGCCCGAGGCGCGCAGATAGGTCGCGCTCGTGTAGACATCGGTGCGCTTGGACAGGGCGTAATCGAGCAGCAGCGTCGCGTTCTGCCACTTCTGCGCTTCGAGCTTGCTGTACCAGTAGCCGCCCATTACCGTGGTCGCCGGTGTGACCTGGAGGATTTCGTTCACTTCATACGTCGGCATCGAGCCGTTGTCGTTGGCGATGCGGAAATGCGTATCGGTGAACAGCAGACGCGTCGTACTGATGCCGAAGTGATAGTCGCCCCCCACCCCGACGCTGCTGACGTCGTTCGCCAGTACCGGCGTGGCAGGGAGATTGGGGAAGAACGTGGTGCCCGCCTGGCTGGGTCCGTTCAGACCGAGGTCGTGCGTATCGGTGTACGCCGCGCCGAGATCCAGCGGCCCGTTCGAATAGTGCATCCCGAACGTAATCACCCGTCCTGTTCCTGCCGATACGGATTGCGAAGGAAACGCGTACAGTGCGCCGGCCTGAAACCCCGCGTAGTTCGCTGAGGTGTACTTGACGGCGTTGTTGATGTGCAAAGTGCCGGCCAGGTGATCGAAATCGCCGGGGTGCCAGGAGTATTGGCCGGCGACTGAGCCCATCGCGAACTGCGTGAGATCGTCCCAGAAGAAGTCGTACTGCTTGCCGAGCGTGAGCCGGCCGAATCGGTCGTTGGCGATGCCCAGCCACGCCTGACGGCTGAACAGCACGCCCGATTGCACCATGCTCCCGGAGTAAAGATTGAAGCCGTTTTCCAGGTCGAAGATGACGCGCGAGCCGCCGCCGATATCCTCCATGCCGCGCAGGCCCCAACGGTTCGACTGGATCGATCCGTCGTTGGCAACGAAGGCGGAATGGCCGTTCAGGTTGCTGAAATAGGTGACACCCGCATCGATAATGCCGTACAGCGTCACGCTGCTTTGCGCGTGGGCTAACGGGCTCGCCAGCGCGAGCAGGGCAGCGGTACTCAAGGCAAACTTTTTCATTGCTAGTCTCCAGTCATTATTTTTCAGGCAAAACGGTGCCCTCCCTGGCTAAAGGGATATCGGTTCCCGTTGGGGAATGCCCGGCGGGCCGCCGGGCGTCAATGCGATAGCTGCGTGGCCGTCGTACGGGCCGTGTTTGGCCGCTAGCCGTCGAAGCGATAAAGCGTCGAGTCAGTACGGAAGCGCACACCGGCGCTCAGGGCATTGCTGACGACCAGGTAGCGCTGCGCGTCGACGGTGAAGGTGGCGGCGTCGGTGGCGCCCGAGGTGGCGAACTGGCCGACGCGCTCGAAGCGATCGTCCCGCCACCTGAAAATCTCCGACCGCGTCTCGACAACCGGTGCTTTAGGCGTGCCGGTGATAAAGCACACGCGCACCAGATAGCGTCCCTGCTTGCCGTCGATCAGACAGAGCTCGCGTCCACCCGCGCCGCCCAGGGTTTGTGTGGCGACGAACTGGGCGCCGTCGAATCGATAAAGCGTGGTGTGCTTGAGCAGATTGGCGTGCAGCATCCATAGCGCGCCATTCGCTTCGAAAAAGCGGAAGGCACGTCCACCGTTTTCGTCGAAGCTTTGCAGCGGCGCGAAGGTCTCGCCGTTCCAGCGCAGCACCGACGAACCGCTCACATGATCGGCATACGCGAGATAGCGCTCGCCTTCGAAACTGACAAACGCGAAGTTGTAGCCCCATTGTCCGTCGAGGGTCTGAAACGGTTCGAAGCGTTCGCCGTTCCATTCGAACAGGCGCGAGTCGCGTGGATGGCGGGGAACCATGCCATCCACCACCACGCCTTGCGCCAGCGCGAGAAAGTGTCGCGAGTCGAACGAGAAGGCGACCCACTGCTTCGCTGCGAATGCCGGGAAGTCTTGTAGCGGCACCCATGCGTGGGCGATGCGTTCGTAGACAACCGCGTGGGTGTCGAGGTCGTACGGTCCTTTGCCGGTTCGAATGCCGGCGGCCGCGAGAAAACGCCGGCCGTCGATTTCAAAGTATTCCAGATCTTCGCCGCCGGGTAAGGGCAGCGCTTCATGCTCGACGAAGCGGCCGTCCAGCCAGCGGTAGATGGGCGCTTCAATGTCGCTGTCGCCACCGTTCATATAGGGCGGCTCGCCCGCTACGTCGCGGGCCAGTTGCGGCACGCCGAGAAAGAGACCCTCGTCGGTCATAAAGACTTCCGCCGCCCGCGCACCGCTTGTGGGCAATTGCTGCAGCGGCGTCAGCAGGCCGCCGCCCGATTCAATGTTTGCCATTACCGGCTTCTCCTAACTCAGAACCTGGGATTGCAAAAGACCGGGCCGGCGGGAGCGGCCCATTCTCTTCGCGTGGACGCAGCAGATTGGCGAGCGCGATGCCGAGCGCAGCGGCCACCGCCAGCAGCGCCGCGAGCATGAACAGCGTGTCGAATGCCAGATGCTGCGACAGCAGGATGCCGCCGACCACCGGCCCGATGATCGAACCGAGCCGGCCGATGGCGAGCGCCCAGCCGATGCCGGCCGCTCGCACGTCGGCGGGAAAGAGATGGCTGGCGATAGCCGGAAACGTCAACTGCCCGCCGACCAGAAACGCGCCCACCGCGAACAGCATCGCGAGAGCGAGGTTCCCCGCGCCGATGAGGTGGCCGAGCGCCGCCGTCAACAGCGCGCCGCCAATGAACGACAGCGACACTGGCACGAAGGGTCCGCGTTTGCCGACCATCGCCGACAGCACCAGCGCGCCGCCGATCGCGCCGAAGTTGAGCACGACCGAGCCGAGCGCCGCGCGACCCGGTTCGACGCCGTTCATGTTGAGCATGGTAGGCATGAAGCTGACGAGAAAGCCCGAGAGGATCATGCTCGACAACACGCCGAACCACAGCGCCAGGGTTGCCGGGAGCCGGCCGCCGGCGAACACGCCGCTCACTACGTGCAGACCGCGTGCCGCCGCTTGCTGCCGCGCGGCGGCCCGTTCGTCGCGGCCAAGCGTGCGCGTCGGGATCACGAGCAGCACGGGGATCAGCACGAGCAGGGCGAAGGCGCCGCCCATCAGGAAGACGAATGGCCAGCCGAAGCGCACCATCAAGGCCGCGGTAATCGCGCCGCCGACCACCGCGCCAAGCGGAAAGCCGATGAACATCAGGATGACCAGGGATGAGCGCCGTTGCGGCGAACTGCTTTCCGCGGTGATGGCGGCAACCGGCGGAATGGCGCCGCCCATCCCGAGACCACCGATAAAGCGCAGCGCGGCCAGCATCGTCGCCGAAGTGGCAAATGCACAGCCGAGTGTGAACACGCCGGTCACACCGAGCGCCAGCAGGAGCATCGGCCTCCGCCCGAAGCGGTCGGCCAGCGGCCCGACGATCAGCGACCCCAGCACCGTGCCGATAAATCCCGCACCGAAGACGCGGCCCAGGGTAGCGTGATCGATCTGCAGCGACTTCGCGAGCAACGGCGCGACGAACGACAGCATCAGCGTGTCGAAGCCGTCGATCATCGAGACCGCAAAGCACACCAGCGTAATGCTCAGCACGTTGCTGACCGGTGGACGTGCAGCAGGCTCTCGTGCAAGTAGGTTCATGAAGCTTGTCTCCTTCATCAAGGGCGTTTTCTTATGGTCCGCGCGGATGCCCTGCCGCGCGGGTCGTGTCGGCTTGCGCCTTTGATCGTCTCTAGGACCGTTCCGCGTGCGGATACCTCACGTTCGTAAAGCCCGGTATCTCCACCTGTTGCGGCTGGTTGCCGTTGCTGTGCAACTGATCGACGATGTAATCGGCGACGCAATTCGACAGGAGTTGGCTCGGGTCTTCCATGATGCGTCGCAGCCGCGCCGTGGTGGCTTCGCGATCGTCGACCGATCTGATCGGCGGCATGCCGTCGGCGGGCGCGGGATCGAAGCGGTACGGACGCTGCTCGGGAAAGAGAGCGCGTGCGACGTCGATACTCGCGCGCGTGTTCAGCCACAACGCCCTGTAGCTGCGTTCGAGTTCCGCGAGTCCCGCCGCGTCGGGCAGTTCGGCGACCGAGAACGACGGCGCATGCGGCGCGACGAACACGCGCTCCGGCAGAAGCGTGCGGTTCGACGCGCACCACACCAGATAGCACATGTTGTTGGTCGCCCACGTGGCGCCGGCCGTCGGCCGGCCCGATCGTCCGCTGACCAGCACCATCAGGCGACTCCAGTCGAGTGCTTGCGCGCGCAACCAGTTGCCGATGCGATAGACGATGTCGAGAAAGGCGAGCCCGAAGGTGGCGAACATCACATCGTTCATCGACACAGGAAAGGCGTCCGTGGGCGGCGCGGCGAAGTACCCGTCGTTCAGGCGTGCGAAGTTCAGCAGCGAGTGATCCTTCCCGATCCGCTCGAGCAGGTCGATCGTGACGCCGCAGGTGTAGTCGACCAGATCGGCGATCTTCTGCTCGTGGCCCGCGAAGCTGGCGACAGCGACATGATCGCGCCACAACGCGAGCGAATTCGCCGCGCGGGTTTCCTGCGCGTGACCCCGCAGGCGCGCCGCATCGCTTTGCCAGCTATCGTCCTCTGGCGACAGTTCGCGCATGCGCGCCAGGTAGGCGACGGCCAGCGGCAGATGCGACACCGCCGTCAATTCGATGAAGCCGCGCGTCGATTTGCGAAAGCTCTCAATAGCCGGCGCACGGCCTGCGCCGGGAAACAGAACGATATCGCTGCCGGTCGAGACGAGCAGCGGCGCGTCGGCGTCCTGCCGCGTCATCTGCCCGGTCAGGTGCGCGCCGATGCTCTGCGGGTCCGACGTGAACGCGCGAAAGAGACCGGCAAACGCTGCGTTGGGTTGGTAGGGCATGATAGGTTTGACTGCCTCAGTAATCGAACAGGCGTGCGGGATTGTCGGAGAGAATCATCTTCCGCACCGCCGGATCGTCGGTCCATGCGCCGAGCAGGTTCAGCAACTCGCCGGTGTCGCGCGTCGAGTCCGGAATGTGCGGCCAGTCGGAGCCCCAGATTACCTTGTGCGGCGCCGCTTGAACGATGGCTTCGGCCATCGGCGCCACAGCTTCATAGCCACGATGTTTGGCGATCCGGTACGGCGCGCTCAGCTTCAGCCAGCACTGGCCGTCTTTCAGCAAACTCAGCAGGCGTTCGAAATCGGCGGGCGTCAGGCCATCTTCTTCGAGCATATAACCCATGTGGTCGATCACGAAGTCGGTCTGCACGTCCGCGAGAAACGGGATCAGGTTGCGCACCACCCAGCCCGGCGCATAGAACTGCACATGCCAGCCCAGACTCGCGCAAAGGCGCGCCATGCGCGTGATGTATTGCTGGATCTCCGCGGTCGGCAAGCCGGAGCGCGCAAACAGGTCCAGTCGCACCGCGCGAACGCCGGACGCGTGGTAACTGTCGAGCGTCGCGGCATCCGTGCCTTCGTCGATCATCACCACGCCGCGTGCGATCGATCCGGCCACATGCAGTGCATCGATCATGCAGCGGTTGTCGGTGCCGTAGAAACTCGGCTGCACGATCACGAAGCGCTTGAGCTGCAAGCGGCCCATCAACTGCAGGTAGTACGCGAGCTTGCCGTCGGGCAGCGTGTAGTGCGGATGTTCGACGTGTCGATATTTGTCCAGCGGACCGAATACGTGCATATGCGCATCGCAGGCGAGCGGCGGCATCGTGAACGACGGGCGCGACAGCGTTTCAAAGTCGCGCATCGGGGTGGAGATCAGGGGAGTCTCTGCCATGGTCTGAAAGTAGGGGAGTTTAAAGAGCGCGGGCCTGGTCCGCGCGTTCGCGCAGCGCCGCAAGGAAAACATCGCTGTCGATGCCGCCGAAGATGAACGGGGCCGCGCCTTCGCGGCGCAGCTCGTTCAGCGCTTCGCACTCGGGCATGCCGCCGACGATCGCGACCTTGCCGTGCCGCTGCGCTGCCGCGATCACCTGGCGGCAGGCGGCGACCACCTCGGGATGGGCCGATTCGCCGGTGTGCCCCAGATCGGCTGACAAATCGTTGCACCCGAGCGCCAGCACGTCCACGCCTTCGACCGCGGCAATCGCGTCGGCTGCCTCGACGCCCGCGCGGCTTTCGATCACCACCTTGAGCACGGTCGCCTCGTTGAGGCGCCGGTTCATCTCGCGCGGTGCGAGCTTTTCAAAGTTCACATACGGTAGCGTCGCGAGTTGCGAACGCTGTCCAAGCGGCGGAAAGCGCGTGGCGATCACCGCATCGCGCGCCTGCTGGGCCGTTTCGACACGCGGCACGATGATGCCGAGCGCGCCGCCGTCGAGTACCCGGTTGATCGTGCCGTAATCGCGCTCGGGCACGCGCACCCACGGCATCAGGCCGAGGTCGACGGCGCACGAGGCGAGCTGGGCGACGGTATCGACGGGCAGCGAACTGTGCTCCATGTCGATCCAGATCGTGTCGTAGCCGGCCGCCTTGGCCCAGCGCACGACGTCCGTCGTGCGCGAGGCCCGGATGCCCAGCGCAATGATCTTGTGCCGCTCGCGCAGGCGTTCGACCAGTTCCGCACCGTTCATGCTGTCTCCATCGTTGTGTTGGTGGAATACAGTATCGTCGCTGGAACAGTTTTGATCTATTCTCTGAAATCAACTTATTGATTTGCAGAGTGAATCAGTGAACATCCGGCATCTTGAGTATTTCGTCGTCCTTGCCCAGGAATTGCACTTCCGGCGCAGCGCCGAGCGGCTGGGCATCACCCAGGCCCCGCTGAGCCTCGCGATCCAGGCGCTGGAGGCGGATCTCGGCGCACGGCTCTTTCACCGCACGCGCCGCAGCGTGGCGCTGACCGAGGCCGGGTTCGCGCTGCTCGACGACGCGCGGGCGATTCTGGCGCGCGTCGAACATGCGAAGGAGAGCGTGTGGGATACCGTCAGCGGCGAGGTTGGGCGGCTGCGTGTCGGGTTTACCAATGCGTCGACGCTGTCGCCGTTTTTCCCGCGGCTGATTCATGCGTACCGGACGCAACGGCCGAAGGTCAACATCGCGCTGCTGGAGTTGTCGTCGTCCCTGCAGATCGAGGCCATCGAGCAGCGGGAGATCGACGTCGGCTTGCTGCGGCTGCCGGAAAGCGCGCTCCCCACCGATGTCGTGTTCACGCCGTTGCTGGAAGAACCTCTGCTGCTGGCGATGCACGCGGGGCATCGGCTCGCCGAGGTGGCCTCCATCAAGCTGGCGGATCTGCGCGACGAGCCGTTCATTGCATATCCGCGCCAGGCAGGGGTGGCCGTGTACGAACAGACGGTTGCGTTGTGTGCGAAGCGCGGCTTCGAACCGCAGGTCGTGCAGGAGGCGCAGCAGGCTTCCACGCTGATTGGGCTGACCGCCACGGGGCTCGGCATTGCCCTCGTGCCCTCAACGCTGCAGACCATTGCGGTGCCGGGCGTCGTGTTCCGGCATCTGGACGAGACCGACACCATTACCACGCTGTACATCGCGCATCGCTATCGTGACGCCAACGCCCGGGCCATGCAGTTTGTGGAGCTGGCCTTGGGGCTTCGTTAGTATTTCATTAGGATGACGATAGGTATTCGCCGGGCCATCGTGAAGCGCTGAAGGCCACACGCATGGGCGCGCTTGCTTCGCTCGCGTCAGGCGCGCCAGGGAGCGGGATTCAGTGCGCGTTTGGCCGCATCGAGGAACACCCGCTGCCGGACCGACACCCCCTGGCGCGTCGGCAGCAAGGCCATGACCGGTGCAGGCGCCAGGCTCCACGTGGGCAAGACCCGGACGAGTTTGCCTTCCGCGATCAAATGGGACACATCCCACTCGGAGCGCTCGGCGATGCCGAGCCCGTCGATCGCCCAGTCCCTGATGACGGTACCGTCGTTGGTGGAAAGCGCGCCGGAGATCCGTACGGTGACCGGTTTTTGTGCGTGCTTCGCACCACTGTCGCGCGGCGTAAACCGCCAGCGTGGCAGGTCTTCGTCGTTTTCCCGCAGGCACAGGCATTCGAACTGGGCAAGCTCGGAGGGATGCTTGACCTGCCGGAGGCGGCGCGCGAACGCGGGACTGGCGCAGAGCAAACGGTCGTTGGGCGCGAGGAAGTGTCCGATCCATGACGACGCCCTGAGATTGCCAATGCTGACGACAACATCGGCCCCCGCGGCGGCGGTCAGCGGGCTCTCGGATAAATGCAATGAGATGGCGAGCCTGGGATGGGACTGGCGCAGATCGCCGACGATCGACGACACATACGCGCGACCGAAGCCCAGTGGCGCGACGACCCGCAGATTGCCGCTCACATGGTCTGTTTTGCCCGATACGCTCGCCGGGATGGCCTCTATCCGTTCGAGCAGTTCCTTCGCCTCGTCGAGGAAGCGGCGGCCTTCATCGGTGAGCGAAAAGCCGCGCGCTTCCCGGATGGCCAGGCGGACGCCCAGGCGTTCCTCCAATCTTTGCAGCCGGATCGTCACCGCGGGCGGGGTGAGATTCAGGCGCCGGGCGGCTGCCGCGAGCGAGGGCGACACCCCCAGGGCGCGGAACAGGCGCATATCATCCAGCTCGACCATTACTCTTCCTTTAACGATGGGTTAGTCTGCCAACCGACAAGCCGAAGCGTACATGGAAGCGACATCCCTCTCTGGTTCGGCCAGGACTTGCAGCACGGAAAAATTCAAACGCCCTTAAGAACGGCGCCGCGCTGCCGATAGTGCGTATGGAGTACTTGCCGATTGAAGGTTGCGACGGCTTCGATCACAGGTGTAAGCTGACAAGCTGAAAAAAACATCGAAAAACCCGCCCAAAAAAAAGCCGGAAACTCGGTATCCTATTTGCACCCGTGAGAGGGGCAGGGCAGGGAAATACGTAGTCAGCGGCACTTTTGACAATATTAAAGGCTGTATCCTAGTCACCTTCGCACGATGGAGACGCTGTGATTCGACGTAGCCTCGGGGGTCTGCTACTGACGTTAAGCTGTCTGGGCAGCGCTATGGCGGCCGGTCCCACCTGTTCGCGTTCATTTACGCTGGCGTTGCACGATCACGGTCTGCTGTATTCGGTCGACACCGATTCGGGCATCGACAAAGACTTCGCCGACGAGTTGATCCGCCGCAGCGGTTGCCAGATCCGGGTTAGCCTCATGTCGCGCGCGCGGATCTGGAAGCTGATCGAATCCGGCGCACTCGACTTCAGCCTCTCCGGCATCGCTAACGACGAGCGCAATCAGTACGCCGATTTTGCGTGGTACTTCAGCAATAAATATTATCTGCTGGTACGCAAGGATGCAGGTATTCAGCGCTTGGCCGATTTCGAGCACAACGACCAGTTCCAGCTCGGCGTGATCCGCAGCTTCCGCTATAGCGAGTCGGCCAACCGGCTGGTCGACGACCTGGCGGCCGAAAACCGCGTCACCCAGGCGAGCGGTCTGGATCCGCTGTATCAGGCGCTGCTGCTCCGGCACATCCAGGGGATGATCATCGAGCCCTTCGATTACCCCGCCATCGACGAAAAGCAAATCCGCGACGTGACCGCGATCGTGGAGTTCAACGACCCCGCCGTTCCGCACGGCCTCATCATGTCGAAGAAGGCGCTGTCGCCCGCGGAGCGCGACAAGTGGCGCGCCCTGGTCAACGAAATGCGTGCCGACGGTACCGTACGGCGGATCTTCGAGAAGTATTTCAAACCCGACCTCGCCGAGTCGATGGTCAATTTCCCGACGCCACCGTGAGCTGGGCGCGCCTGGTTCTCCTTCCGCTGCTGGTCCTGTCCGCTTCACTGAGTGTTACGTGGATACTGTGGGACCATGAGCGGCAAGCGGCCCGCCATGAACTGCTCACCCAGTTCGACTACTCGCTGGGCGACGCGGTCAGCAGGATCGAACAGCGGATGGGCACCTATGAGCTCCTGCTACGCGGCGTGCAGAGCATGTTCGCCGCCACCGGCGAGGTGGACCGCGAGCACTTTCGCGACTACGTCGGCACGCTCGATCTCGACGCCGCCTTCTCGGGCATTCAGACCATTGGCCTTGTCGAGTGGGTGCCGGCCGCGCAAAAGGACGAGCATGTCGCCGCCATGCGGCGCCAGGGGCTGTCCGGCTATGCGATTCAGCCAGAGGGTTCGCGCGAAGACTACGCGCCCGTCATCCAGCGTGAGCCGCGCATTGGTCTGAATCGCGCGGCGCCCGGCTTCGATGCCTGGACCGACCCGGTGCGGCGAAGCGCCATGGAGCAGGCGCGCGACTCCGGCATGGCCGCCATTTCCGGGAAGGTCCGCCTGGCGGTGGATCCCGACGCCAGCGCTCACCCCGGTTTCATCATGTACCTGCCGATCTACGCACGAGGGCAACCGCAGGACAGCGTCGCCCAGCGCCGCGCGCACCTGGTCGGTTGGGTCTACGCCTCGTTTCGCATGCACGATGTGATCGCCAGTCTGTATGGCGAGCAGCCGCCTGGTCTGTCCATCGCGATCTACGATGGCGTCGAACCGTCGCCCGCCGCGCTGCTGCACCGGACACCTGAAGCGGCCGGGCGGCATGTGCCCGTGGATATTTCGGCCAACGAATATCTGGTCGTCGACGGTCATGACTGGACCCTGTCGATGAGTGCCCAGGACGACTTCAAGGCGCGCTTCGGCCGTAACGCGGCGTGGTTGATCGCCAGCATCGGCACGGGCCTTAGCCTGCTGCTGGCGTTCCTCACCTGGCTCATCATGACCGGCCGCGGCCGTGCGATGCGGCTCGCCTCGGCGATGACCAAAGAATTGCGCGAGAACGAGGAGAAATTTCGCGCGATTGCCGACTGCACGGTTAACTGGGAGGTCTGGTGGGGGCAAGACGGCAAGCCGCGCTGGATCAACCCATCGGTGGAGGAGTACATCGGCTATACGGTCGAGGAGTGCATGGCCATGCCCGATTTCGCGGGCGCGCTGATCCATCCGGAAGATCTGCCGCGCGTGGCGCCGGAGTTTCGGAAAGGGCAGCAGGGTTTTCGCGGCGACGACCTCGAATTTCGTTGCATTCGCAAGGATGGATCGCTGATCTGGCTGTCCGTTTCGTGGGTGCCGATCAGCGATGCCAAGGGCGATTTCATCGGCTTTCGCACGAGCGGACGCGACATCACCGAGCGCAAGCAGGTCGAGGCCGAGCTGCGGATTGCCGCAGTCGCATTCGACTCGCAGGAACCGATGATGATCACCGACGCCAGCGCCAAGATCCTGCGCGTCAACTCGGCGTTCACCGAATGCACGGGCTACGCGCCCGAGGAGATCGTGGGTCTGACGCCGCGCGTGCTTCAGTCCGGCCGCCACGACGCCGCCTTCTTCCGTGAGATGTGGGAAACGATCCAGCGCGACGGCGGCTGGCAGGGCGAGATCTGGGACCGCCGCAAGAATGGCGACGTCTACCCCAAGTGGCTCGCGATCTCCGCGGTGATGGGCGAGGATGGGGTCGTCAGTCATTTTGTGGGCACGCATCACGACATCACCGAGCGCAAGATCGCCGAGGAGAGAATCAAGGAACTGGCCTTCTTCGATGCGCTGACTCACCTGCCCAACCGCACTTTGCTTCTGGACCGCCTGAAGCAGGCGATCACGGCCAGTGCCCGCAGCGAAACGTGCGGCGCCTTGCTGTTCATCGACCTGGATCACTTCAAGACCTTGAACGATACCTTGGGCCACGACAAAGGCGACCTGCTGCTGCAGCAAGTGGCGCAACGTCTGGCTGCCAGCGTGCTCGAGAGCGATACCGTGGCTCGCGTGGGCGGCGACGAGTTCGTGGTGGTGCTGGGGAGCCTGCACGAAAACTGGGAAGAGGCGGCCAGCCAGACCGAAGCGCTCGGCGAGAAAATCCTCGCGGTGCTGGGGAGTCCGTATCAACTTGGCGAGATTGAATACCGCAGTACGGCGAGCGTCGGTGCGACTGTGTTCAGGGGACATCAGGCGTCGATCGACGAACTCCTCAAGCAGGCCGATCTCGCGATGTACAAGTCCAAGGAGAAAGGCCGCAACGCCGTGTGTTTCTTCGACCCCGACATGCAGACCGTGGTGGTGGAACGCGCTGCGCTGGAGGCGGGCCTGCGCGATGCCATCGAGGAAAACCAGTTCCTGCTTCACTACCAGGCGCAGGTCGACGGCACCTGCATCACGGGCGCCGAAGCCCTGGTGCGCTGGCAGCATCCCACGCGCGGGATCGTGCCGCCTGCCGATTTCATCCCGCTAGCCGAAGAAACCGGACTGATCCTTGCACTGGGAAGCTGGGTCATGGAGGCGGCCTGCGCGCAACTGGCGCAATGGGCCACGCGGTCCGAGACGGCGCACCTCACGATCGCGGTCAATGTCAGCGTCCAGCAGTTCCGCGAACCGGATTTCGTGGACAAGGTGTTGAGCATCATTGCTCGAACCCGCGCGAGACCCGACCGGTTGAAGCTGGAGTTGACCGAAAGCGTGCTGGTGGACAACGCGGAGGACATCATCCGCAAGATGGGGGCGCTTAAGGCGCGTGGCGTGGTGTTCTCGCTCGACGACTTCGGAATTGGATATTCTTCGCTATCCTATCTGAAGCGTCTGCCGCTGGATCAGTTGAAAATCGACCGGTCGTTCGTGCGCGATGTCCTGGTCGATCCGAATGACGCGGTGATTGCCAGAGCTATTGTGGCGCTTGCGCAGAGCCTGGGGCTGGGCGTGATTGCCGAGGGCGTGGAGACCGAGGCTCAGCGGGATTTCCTCGCGGCTGCGGGATGTCACGCGTATCAGGGCTACTATTTCTGCCGTCCGCTTCCTGTTGAAGGGTTTGAAGCGTTTTTGAGCCGGCTCGAGACGGGGCAGTGCGTGGCCGAGTAGGGGGAAGGGGAAACGCGGGTCTTCGTGACCAGCGTTTCCAGGGCGTTAAAACGTTACCGTGCCGGCGTGTGGCCGAAACTCGTCGACAGCGCGTCGATCTGGCGCTGCGTGAAACGCGTCAGTGCACGCCAGGTGATGCGCGTGAGCCAGATGCAGAGCAGCAGGCCGAGCAAGCCGATCGGTAATGCGATAACGGCGTAGCGTAGCGCGATGGATTCGAGCGTTTTGCCGCCGAGCCCGGAGATGTGGATATGATCCTGGCTGTCGTCGACCGAAATCCCACCGTCGCCGATCGATACCTGGCTGCCGTCGCTGTTGTCGTTCACGCTCAGGTGGTGCGTATCGCCGTTTGCGTCCTGGTCGAAGCTCGCATGACTGCCGTCCGTGTCGACGATGTTCCAGCTCAGCACCTGCTTATCCTCGCCGCTGCGCGCCAGCGAGAGCCGGCCGTCCACCGTGTCGCGGAAATCGAGTGCGTTCACCGCGTCGCGGTCGATGCTGAAGCTACCGTCAACGTTTTGCGTCAGCAATTTGCGCGCGGCGTCATCGGGTATCTCCGTTTTGAGTTGGCCTTGCGCGTCGCGCTTAAGTTCGATCGGCCCGGCCGTGGTGACGAGATCGACCCGGGCACCGTTGTTCAGACGCAAGACGAAGCGCTTGTCGAGTACCTGCAGTCCGGCGAAGTCGGTGTGTAAATCGCCGACCTGATCGGTGGATTTGGTTTGCGTCTCTTTGCCGAGATTCAGGTTGAAATCGGTACCGAAGAAATGATGACTACCGAGCACGAGCATCGCGACCAACCCCGCCACGGCCAGCGCGCCGGAGACGACATATCCCACCGTCAGCATCAGCAGATACAGCAGGAACGGTCCAAGCAACAGCAGTTGCAGCAACCCGAGCCGGGCGACCGACGCGACCACGCGCATCAGGTTGCCGACCGAGCGCTGCGCTTCCCACTGCCGGTAGTTGGCCTGAGCCGTGAGTTCGCGCGCGAGCTTGGCGGGGTCGCCGAGCGCGGCGATCACTTCTTCCTCGTGACGGCCGGCAGCCAGCGCATCGCCGATATATTCGCGGTAATCCGCAACGATCTCGTCGATCGCCGCCTTGGGCAGACTGCTGAGTTCCCGCCGCAACGCTTCAATGAATCCGTCCTGCTTCATCGGTTTTCCCCTGTGTCCTGTTGTTTGCCTTGTTGTGCCAGCACGCCGTTGACTTCGTCAACGAAACTGCGCCATTCGTCTTCCATTTCCAGCAGACTGCGACGACCGGTGCCCGTGAGCGAGTAGTACTTGCGCGGCGGCCCTGAGGTCGACTCCACAAGGTAGGTCGACACCCACGCTTCGGCCTGCAGCCGCCGCATCAGTGGGTAAATGGTGCCTTCGCTGATTTCCATGGTTTCGGCCAGCGTCGACACCAGCTCGTAGGCATAGCTGTCCCCGCGGGCCAGCACAGCCAGGACGCACATGTCGAGCGTGCCTTTCTTGAGTTGGGTTTTCATCGCATTTCAGAACATATTCGACACGTTGCCAGGTACTGTGTTATGCATGGTATCTAGCCGCAATAAGGCCCTACCGAATGTCATGGCGGCACTTTAGCAGCCTGTACCGTTTTATGCAAGGTACTGTTTAATGCACGCATGCTGCTTCCATCATGGAAACGGGCCGCTTGTAGCGGCCCGTTGCATACGTGAGTCAGTGCGCCCAGCGGCGCATGCGAGTGAGTGCGCCTATTCCCATCCCTGATACCCGGCCGGTTGCGCCGAATTGCCGTAACCGGCGGGGTACGGCCGCCGCAGTTCAGGCGGCGTGTACATCTGGTTCTGGTTATAGGCCGGGTAGGCAGGCGGGCGGTTCACGATGACGACCTGCTGTGCCGCCGCTTGAGCGGGCGGCCGAGGTACGTAGGCGGACTGCGCGTAAGCCGCCTGGTACTGAGGAGGCGGATACTGCGCAGGCGCGTACTGGTTAGCCTGAACGGCTCGAGGCGGCGGGGGCGGCGGTGCGTATTCCCGTCCGGCGTATCCTCCTGACTCCTGGGACTCTGTTGACGCCTGGTTGTAGGCCGGCACCGCCCGCTGAGCGTTCTGCGAATCGCGGCTCTGCGTCACCTGCGTGTCGTCGTCATGGTCCGATTTTTCGTCCGGCAATGCCGTCACGGCTTGCGTCGGAATCAGTATGGGCGGCTCGGACTCGGTGCCCGGCAGCTTCAACGGCGTAGCCCGCGTCGAGGCCTGCTTCAGAGCTGCGGGTTGCACTTCAGCCCGCTTAGGTGGCGTGACATGCACTGACACCTGCTTCAATGACGCGACCGGCGCAGCGATCCGTCGCGGCGGCACAGACTCGATCTGCGCGTAAACATGCTTTTGCGGCGCAGGCGCGGGCGCGATTTGCGCGGGAATGCGCTTCAGCGGCACAGGCGCGGCCTGGGCAACGACCTGCCTGGGTGGTATGGCTCGCGCAGCAGCCACCCGCTTCGGCGACGCGAGCGGCGCGGGCAACGGCTTCGCCGGTGCGACCGGCGCGGCTACCTGCCTCAGCGGCGCGGCCTGCGCTACGACTCGCCTTGGCGGCGCAATCCGTTCGGCAACCGGCTTCGGCGACGCGGGCACGGCCGGCGCGGCAAACTGCTTCTGCGGATGCTTTACCTCGTCACCCAAGGTTGCATAGGATTTCGAATCTTCCCTGGCGCGCGCGTTATAGCCGATGAAATACGCGTAGCGCAGGTCTTTCAGGTGCGTCTGATTGTCGGTGTTGGCGGAGACGCGTTCTTCGCCGGGATCGAGAGAGGCGTCGATATTCGAGTCTTCGTAGGCCGAGGTTGCCGCATCAGCGGCAAGGGCGGACTCGGGATGCAGCGCACCCACAGAAGACACCAGCGCGGCGGCTACCGCGACGAGCACTTTTTTTTCCATACTTTCACCTCGGGATTCCGTGCGACGGTCCGCGTGGGATTCTCCAATCGCCGGACGGGACTTTCAATCGCGCATCCGGGATATCGACTCTTTTTAGCACGTCCTGAAGGGCCCAGGATAACGTTTCCGGGTATAACCCAGGCGAAAGACTATATGTCGAACAACCATAGCAGTCCCGACGTTGTCGGTCCGGAAATTTTTGCCTCCTCCGGCGGTGATGGCGCGCGCCGCCGGGCGCTACAAGGAGGTCAGGAGAGCGCAATGGATGAGCGCCCGCAACGTCCGCTATCCGGCGTCAGTGAGCGGTTAGGAATGGCACGATCAGCCCGGCAATTTCATGCGGCGTGTCTTCGATGCTGTAGTGGCCGACTCGCGCGAACCGTGAGACCGGCGTTCGGGCGACGTCTGATGCGCACGGCGCTGCGGTCGCCATGTTGGTGCGGGTCGAACCGCATCAACCTGTTGACCTTCCACTCATTCGACACTTCCTGCAAACCTCTCGGCCAACCGCTCCCGCTCGAACGCTTCGACAACGAAGTCCACAAACACGCGTGTCTTCGCCGGCAGCAACGCGCGCGTCGCGTAGTAGATCGAGATTGCCCCGGCGTCCGCGTACCAGCGCGGTAGCAACCGTACGAGTTCCCCGCGTTCGATCGACGACAGCACGTCCGACACGGACAGCAGCGCGACGCCCAGTCCGAGAATCGCCGCTTCACGCATCGCTGCCGGGTCGTTGACCATAATGGTTTCGTTGAGCCGCGCGGGCATCTCCTCGCCCGTTGCGTCGCGCATCGTCCGCTGGCTTATGCGGCCGGTGCGGCTCGAGCGCATCGCGATGCCGTCGAGTTGCGCAAGCGCTCCAGGATCGGCCGGTGGCGCGCGGCCGGCCATGTAGGCCGGGGACGCCACGGCCACGAGATGCGCCGGCGTCAACGCGCGCGACACGACGCCCAGGGCGAGATCGAATCCACCACCCAGCGCCGCATCGTATCCCTCTGCGATCAGGTCCACCTGCCGGTTCTCGAAGTGCCAATCCGGACGAACCATCGGATAGCGCGCGAGGAACGCCGGCAGCAGCGGCATGACGTAAGTGATCCCGAAGGTTGGCGGCATGCTGACTTTCAGCACGCCGGCCGGCTCGCTGCGATCGGTTGAGACGGACGCGATCGCGGCCTGCAGCGCGTCCAGATTGCCGCCAATTTCCACCAGAAAACGCGCCCCGCCTCGGTCAGCGTGAGCTTGCGCGTCGAGCGCTGGAACAGCCGCACGCCGAGATTGCGTTCCAGCAGCGCAACGTTCCGGCTGACCGCTGCGGGCGTCAGCGCAAGACGCCGCGCGGCCGCGGAGAAGCTGCCCGTTTCGGCGCTACGCACGAACGACTCGAGGTTGGCCAAGGTTTCCATGCTGGGATATTAAAGCAATGCTTGAAAATAATTCAAGCAATTACCCGCTAATCATCGAGCAATTAAGGCGGCAAGATTCGCTCATCCCGCCTTGGGGCGTGAACGTCACCAGCCTTTATCACCAGAGTCATCACCCTTCACCAGGAGCATCGTCATGAGCACCATCGGAATCATCGGAGCAGGCGCCATTGGGTCCGCATTCGCGAAAGCGCTGGCCCGCAAAGGCCTCGAAGCCATCATCTCGAACAGCCGGGGCCCGGATTCGCTCGCGGACCTCGCGCGCGAACTCGGCCCCTCGATCACCCCGGGAACGCGCGACCAGGCGGCCGCGCAGGACATCGTCCTCGTCGCAGTGAACTGGTCGCGGCTGCCGTCCGCCCTGGACGGCCTGCCGGACTTCGGCGGACGCATCGTGATCGACGCCAACAACCCGATCGAAGCGCCGCGCTTCGAACCCGCCGAGCTTCATGGCCGGACCTCGAGCGAAGTATTCGCGGACCTCGTGCCGGGCGCACGCGTCGTGAAGGCGTTCAATCATCTACCCGCGCATCTCATCTCCGACGATCCCCAGGCCGACGGCGGGCATCGCGTGTTGTTCTTCGCGGGCGACGACGCGCCTGCGAAATCGGCGGTGAGCGAACTGATCGGGCGGCTCGGCTTCTTCGGCATCGACCTGGGTTCGCTCGTCGGCGGGGGGCAGTTGGTCCAGATCCCAGGCGGCCCGTTGCCGGTGCTCAATCTCGTCAAGTTGGGATAGCTAACGAAAGACGGTATGCTTCTCCAGTTTAAGGCTCGTGCATCGCTATACCATCGCCATGGACCGTCTGGAAAGCATGACCGTATTCGTCGAGATTGTGACTGCAGGTAGCCTGGTGGCTGCGGCTGAGCGATTGAATTTATCGCCAAGCATGGTGGGCAAGCATCTCAATGCGCTTGAAGAGCGTCTCGGTGTGATACTGCAACCCTTCGGTCTTGTGAAGACGGACATGACGACGGGGCGGTTGAATCGATTGCTCGCCGGATATGCAACGCGTGGTAGAGATTTTTATTTGCGCTACGCACGCGATCCTGACGCACCCGCGAAACTGCGCGTATTCGTCGAATTTGCGCTTGACCACTTCGCCGCAGCGAACCTGGGTCAAGCGGCCTAAGCGCTTTCTTCCGCCACGCCGAAGACCTCTGCGGCAACGCCCAACGCATTGTTCACGGCCGCGCCCCCGGCGTAAAACATCGTCTGCCGGATGGTTTCGAGAATCTGCTCACGCGATGCCCCCGCGACAAGCGCGGCCTCAATGTGGGCACGCAACTGCGGAAGCGCATAACCGAGCGTGACGCAAGACCCGATGACGACCAGCTCTCGCGTCGCGAGATCGAGCCCTGGGCGGTCGAGTACGCCGGCGAACGCCCATTGCATGGTCATCGTCAAAAAGTCGGGACACAGTTGCTCGCGCGACTGGGCCAACTGCTTGCCGCTGTGTTCGCCATGCAAGCGTTCGAACAGCGCAAGGCCTCGTGCGTAGGATTCGTCTCGGGGTAGAAGGGGGTGCGGCATCGCTATCCTCATCAATGATTGCCGAAAGATCGGCGGCAACCAAAGTGTGCACGCTTGAGGCTTGACGAAGAATGCCTGTCCGGTAGGTTCAGATCACACCGTGAGTGTGCAATCGCCGGTTCGATGAACGTTGCGCAGTGAAATCTTGAGGCCGCGCTCGTGTGCTTCGCGCGGCCCCTCAAGCTCGCAGCCATCGCACGTTACGCGAGGGCATCTCCATGACGCAGCTTGAACAGCCCCACGATGCGCGACAGCCCATGCGCCTGCTCGTTCAGCGTCGCGGAGGCCGCCGTCGATTGCTCCACGAGGGCGGCGTTTTGCTGCGTCGCCTGATCCATCTCGGCGACGCTGCGGTCGATCTGGCTGATGCCCGCGCTCTGCTCGCTCATCGCACCGTCGATTTCGCCGATGACGCGATTCACGCGGTCGATCCCAGCGACGATTTCCTGCATCGCCGCGCCGGCTGCCTGGACGCGCTGCGCGCCGGTGCCGACGCTGGCTTCCGAGGCTTGGATCAGGTCCTTGATCTCGCGCGCCGCGGTCGCGCAGCGCTGCGCCAGCGTGCGCACTTCGCCGGCCACCACGGCGAATCCACGACCGTTCTCGCCGGCACGCGCCGCTTCGACGGCCGCGTTCAGCGCCAGGATGTTGGTCTGGAACGCGATGCTGTCGATCACGCCGATGATTTCGGTAATGCGCGCTGACGACCGGGCGATCTCGTCCATCGTGCCGACCGCGCTCGTCACGACTTCGCCGCCGCGCGCCGCCGCCTGGCTCGCCGTAGTCGCGAGCCGCGTGGCTTCCATCGCGGCTTCGGCCGATTGCTTGACGCTGGCGGTCAACTGCGTGAGCGCGGCCGAGGTGTTCTGCAGATTGCTGGCGGAGGTTTCCGTGCGCTGCGACAGATCGCGGTTGCCCATTTCGATTTCGCTGGTCGCGGTCGTCATGTTTTCGACGCCCGCGCGGACTTCCAGCAGCACGGTGCCGATCTTGTCGACAAAGGCGTTGAAGGAGGCCGAAATCTGCGCCACCTCGTCGCCGCCGACCACCGGCAGGCGATGCGTGAGATCGCCGCTACCCGAGCCGATCGTGTCCATTGCATCGCGCACCCGCGAGAGGCTGCGGAACGAATGCGACGTGAAGAACGCGGCGATGCCCACCGCGGCCAGCGTCAGCAGGACCATCGCCGCCCCGAGCGCGCGCAGGACGTTGGCGAGACCCGCCGTTGCCTCCGCCTTGTCGAGTGCGATCACCATGTACCAGTCGGTGCCCAGCACGGGCTGCGCCTTGAGCAGCTTCGCCACCCCGCCCAGATTGACCTCCATCGGCGCGCCGGCTTGCGCGAGCGAGGCCAGCGCGTCCGGCGTGAGGGCGGCGGAGATGTCGGTTGCCGGCTTGAGGATCAGCTTGGCATCCGGATGCGCGATCACCTGGCCGTCGCGCGTCACGACGAAGGCGAGGCTCGAGGGCGTGGGATGCACGGTGGCGACCACGTCGCGCACGCCGTCGAGCGGCACGGCGCCGCTCAGCGCACCTGTGGCCGCGCCGTTGCGGATCATCGGCGCCGAGAAAGAGACGTAGGGCACACCCGTCGCCACGTCGCCATACGGCTTCGTGACCAGCAGCGTGCCGGCCGCGATGGCCGCCTTGTACCAGGGTCGCGCGGTCGGGTCGTAGTCCTTGGGCGTGGTGCTGCTGGTCGAGAAATAGGTCTTGTCGGTCCAGCCGACGGTGGTGACCGGAAAGCCGTCCGCGTTGCTCATATGCTTGACGAGCCCCTGCGGATCGCCGTGCTCGACCTCGTCGGCGGTCACCTTGACGGCCAGCGCCTTGGCCGCCACCCACTTGTCGATAGCGAGCGTATTGGCGCTGGCGATGGCGCTCAGGTTCTGGGCGATGGTCTCCATCGTGTTGGCGCGCACGGTGGTATAAGCAGCCGCTCCCGAGAGCGCGAGCGCGCCGATGACGGTCGCAGAGGAAATGATCAGGATGCGGGTTCGAAGTGAGGAAATCATGGTTTCCGTGAAGAATGGAACGGAGTGGCACGAATTGGAATACTCACGGTGACCCCTCGGTATGACCCCGAGCCGAGTCACGGTTTTAGCAGCACCTTTACGGTCTACGGCGGAAAACGCGAGAACTTGAGGGGTGTGGGGGAAGGGGGGGCCGGTCCGGGCAACCGGCATAGGCTTTCGCTGCACCGGCGCAGTGGCGGTGCAGCGGAGTGGCTAAGTGCTCACGGGCCGCCGTTAGCGCGGCAACTCCTGGGTCGCTGCGGCGAGTTCGGTGTGACCCGGTATGGCCGCATCCGCGAGTGTGGTTTGCGCTTGCCGGCTCGGCACCAGCAACACCGGCAGGCTGGCGCTGCGTACCACGCGCTCGGCCACGCTGCCCAGAAACAGGCGCTTGAAGCCGCGTCGCCCGTGTGTGCCGAGTACCAGCAGATCCGCATTGAACTCGTTGGCCGAGATGCGGATCCGCTCCGAAATATCTTCGCCTACCGGCGCTACGTCGACCAGCCGCGGTACGCCTGCCACGTTCTCGTGCTTCATCCGCGCGAGCGCATCCGCCAGCAGCCGCTGGCCTTCCTCAACGAAGGCGTCGCGCAGGATGGTCGGGTCGTAGCCGGACGCGTCGTATGCCATCAACGGGTTGTCGACGACGTAAAGGGGCTGCAACTGCGCGTCGTTATCGTGTGCGAGTTGCAGCGCGGTGTCGAAGGCATGTTCAGACGTCTCGCTGCCGTCGATCGCTACCAGAATGCGTTTATACATATCTGCCTTGAAATATTCATGGGGACGGTGCGCCCTGTCCCGCGAAGAGATGGGATGGGATCACAGCGCCGTAGCCTGCACCTTGCCGTCGACAATGTCCTTGCCGAACTGCATCGCAAGGTTGATCGCATCGTCGAAACTGGCAGGGCTCACCGCGTCGAAGACCGTTGCGTAGCGCCGTGCGTCGGCTTCGTTCGAGGGGATCGTGTCGATGCGCACCACTGAAGCAAAACGCCGCGCACCCGGGGCATAGGGATCGTCGAACGGCGGGAATTGCTGGTGAGCGTAGGCACGCAACTCGTGTCCGTGGTAGGTCATGGTGGGGATGATCATGATGATGGGCTCCTTGTTGAGCGGTGGGTTCCGCTGAGCTCAGCCCGGATATCGACGGCGTGACAGCCGATCGGAAAACAGCGCAGTGAATGACACCACCATGCGCTCAATGGCGGTGTAATGCAATCAACAGATTGTCTGAAATGTCGCAGTGCGGTACGCCACCGTACCGACTTCGTCCGGCCCTTCGTGCACCGTGGTCACAGAAGTTCTCCCGTCTGTTCAACGCCGCCATTTCACTCGCTCCGGTGTTCGCTCGCGAAACCGCCGCACTCGCCGCACCTGCCGCATTCACCGCACTTGCCGCTTGAATCGCCGCCGCGCCAGGCACGGCACTCGTCGCCGCACCCATTTCACTCCAGGAGTCTCGCACCATGACCTTTCTCAAGTCCCCGCCATCGACGCCCGATGCCGTTGCCGACGAATACGCCGCGACCATATCGGGTTCTTCGCTGCCGAAGTACCGGATTCCGGAGGCCTCGTCGGATCGCCGCGCCGTATTCGATCTGGTGCGCGACGAACTGCTGATGGACGGCAACTCGCGGCAGAACGTTGCGACGTTCTGCACCACCTATGCCGACGACGAAGTGCGCAGCCTGATGGATCTGTCGATCGACAAGAACATGATCGACAAGGACGAGTATCCGCAAACCGCGGAGATCGAAATGCGTTGCGTGCACATGCTCGCGGATCTATGGCATGCCCCGAAGTCATGGAAGACCACTGGATGCTCGACGACAGGCTCGAGCGAGGCCTGCATGCTCGGCGGTCTTGCCCTCAAGTGGCAGTGGAAAAAGCGCAGGGAGGCGCAAGGCAAGCCGACCGATAAGCCGAACTTCGTCTGCGGTCCGGTGCAGGTGTGCTGGGCGAAGTTCGCGCGCTACTTCGATGTCGAGATGCGTCAGGTGCCGCTCAGCGGCGACGCCACCGGATTGCGACCGGAAGATCTGGCGCGGTATTGCGACGAGAACACGATCGGCGTCGTGGCGACACTCGGCATCACGTTCACCTGCGTCTACGAACCGGTGAAGGCGCTGGCGGGTGCGCTGGACGCCTTGCAGGCCGATGTTGGACTCGATATTCCGATTCACGTCGATGCGGCCAGCGGCGGCTTCGTCGCACCGTTTATCCAGCCGGAACTCGAATGGGACTTCAGCGTGCCGCGCGTCAAATCGATCAATGCGTCGGGCCACAAATACGGGCTCGCACCGCTTGGCGTGGGTTGGGTAGTGTGGCGCAGCACGCAGGACTTGCCGGACGAACTGATTTTCCGCGTCGATTATCTGGGCGGCGACATGCCGACCTTTGCGCTGAATTTCTCGCGACCGGCCGGGCAGATCATTGCGCAGTACTACATGCTGCTGCGTTTGGGCCGTGAAGGCTATCGACACATCCAGCAGGAGTGCGCAGATACCGCGCAGGCGCTGGCCGACGGTCTGGCAAAGATCGATGCGCTGGAGATGATCTACGACGGGCGTGGCGCGTTGCCCGCTGTCTGCTACAAGCTGAGGCATCCGCAGGCAGCGGGCTTCACGTTATTCGACCTGTCCGACCGGGTGCGCATGCGCGGTTGGCAGATTGCCTCGTACGAACTGCCGGCGGGCCGCGAGGACACCATCGTGCAGCGCGTGTTGATCCGGCGCGGTGTGACGCGCGACATGGCGGCGATGCTGCTCGAGGACATCAGGCATGCCATCGCACATCTGACGAAGAATCCGGTGCCGCATTCGACCGCCGGCCCGACCTTCCACCACGATTGATGACGCCTCTCTACAGGAGCGCACGAAATGAATGACCGTGTTACTACCGCGGCGCGCTTACCGCCCGCCAACACCGCGAATGTCGCAACGCGCGGCAAATATCTGAGCGTCACCTCAATCGGTCTGATGACCGCCGCCGCCGTCGTCACAAGCCTGCGCGGCCTTCCATTGCTCGCGAAGGAAGAGATGACGATGTTCGTCTATCTCGCGTTTACTGTCGTTTTCTATCTGATCCCCGCATCGCTGATTTCGGCTGAACTGGGCGGGGCTTTTGCCGACCGGCGCGGCGGTATCTACACGTGGGTCGCGGAAGCGTTCGGCACACGCTGGGGTTTTCTCGCGATCTGGTTGCAGTGGATTCAGAACGTCGTCTGGTTTCCGGTTGCCTTGACCTTCGGCGCGGCGGCGCTCGCCTACACGATCGGCCGTCCGGAACTGGCGAAGAACGGTGTCTATGTGGGGATCTTCTGCATCGTCGCGTACTGGCTTGCGACGTGGGTCGTGCTGCAAGGCGTCGAAGTCTTCGCGAAGATCGCCAACTGGACCTTCGTGATCGGCACTATCGTGCCGGGCATGGTGCTGCTCGTGCTGCTCGGCTACTGGATCAGCAGCGGCCATCCGCTCGGCTGGCAACACCTGAACGATGCCGCGCTTTCCCAGGATGGCCATGCCCGCTTCTGGCCGGCGATTCACGGTTTCGGCACGATCTCGTTTCTGGCCGGGATCGTGCTGCTGTTTGCCGGTGTCGAAGTGCAAGCGGTTCATGTGATCGACATGCGCAGCCCGAGCCGGGGGTTTCCGGCGGCCATCGGACTGGGTGCGCTGATTTCGGTGCTGATCTTCGCACTCGGCGCACTGCCGATCGCTGCGATCTTGCCCTACGAAAAGATTTCGCTGCAATCCGGCGTATTCGACGCGTTCGGTGCGGTGCTGGTGGATATCTGGCATATGGGCTGGGCGGTGTCGGCGCTGTCGCTGCTGGTTGGCGTCGGGGCAATCAGTGGCGTGCTGGCCTGGCTCGGCAGTCCGTCGCGCGGCCTGCTCGAAACCGCGCATGAGGGTGAGTTGCCGCCGCTGCTTCAGGCGAAGAATCGCAAGGGTATGCCCACGCATATCCTGCTGGTGCAAGGTTTGATCGTGACCGTCATTTCGTGCTTCTACTTTGTGATCCAGGATGTATCGGTGGCGTTCTTTCTGATCTCCGCCATGACGATCGCGCTTTACCTGATCGCCTACATGTTCATGTATGCGGCGGCGATCCGCTTGCGCTACTCCGCAGCGGCTTTGCCGCGCCCCTTCACGGTGCCGGGCGGTCTGGCCGGCATGTGGCTGACTGCCGGAATCGGCTTTGTCGGCGTGCTGTTCAGCTTCATCGTGTCGTTCTTCCCGCCGGACCAGTTGCCGGTCGGCTCACCTTTGCTTTACACGGGACTGGTTGTCTTCGGCATTGTGGTGTTCGCAGGCATTCCGCTGATCATCCACCACGTCCGCCGCGGCGACTGGGCGACGGCGCAAGATGCGCCGGTTGTGCGGCCCGCAGCGATACCGGTGAAGTAGGCACATGGGTGGAGTCGGTGAACAGCCATTCGCCATTCGCCATCCGTCATGAGAACGGCCGTTTTACGTGAACCAGCTGACAGCCATCGCCACGACCGTTGCCGCCATCACACCGGTGGCAACCCAGCCGAGGACGCGCAGTGTCGGCGGCAGCGTGAAACCGGTCATGATGCGGGTGCGCATCGAGAGATGCATCATGACGATCATCACCGGGACCGCGACGACACCGTTGAGAACCGCGCTCCAATACAACGCCTTGACTGGATCGATCGACGTGAAGTTCAGGCCCACGCCGATCAGTGTTGCTGCGGCGATCACGGCGTAGAACGGCTTCGCCTGCGACGGCAGACGTGCGAGGCCCACCCGCCATGCGAACAGTTCGCCCACCGCGTACGCCCCCGATCCGGCTAGCACGGGCACGGTCAACAAGCCGGTGCCTATGATGCCGGCCGCGAACACAAGGAACGTGAACGGGCCCGCGATGCCGCGCAGCGCTTCCGCGGCCTGAGCCGAAGTCTGAATATCGGTCAGCCCGTGCGCGTGCAGCGTGGTTGCGGTCGTCACGACGATGAAGAACGCGATCACATTCGAGAGCGCCATGCCGAGGTAAGTATCGATGCGGATCCGCGTGAACTCCGCGGGCGCTTCCCACGGTGCGTGGGTCAACGGATGCGCACCTGGCCGTTCCATTTCGTCCTCGACTTCCTGCTCGGCCTGCCAGAAGAACAGGTAAGGGCTGATTGTCGTGCCCATGACAGCGACGATGGCGACGAGGTAATCCGCCTTGATGGACAGCGTCGGTAACAGCACGGCCCAGCCGACCTGAGCCCACGGCACTTGCACGACGAATGCGCAGATCACGTAGCTGAACAGCGACAGGCACAGCCATTTCAGAACCGACACATAGCGTGCATAGCGGATGAACACCTCCAGGACCACTGAGAGCAACCCGAAACCGCACACGTAGAGTAGGGCGGGACCTGAGATCAGCAGCTTGAGCGCCGCACCCATGGCGCCCAGGTCCGCCCCCAGATTGATGATGTTCGCGAGCAGCAGTAACCCGACTATGCTGGTCGACAACCAGCGCGGATAGTGCTCACGCAGATTGCCCGCAATACCACTGCCGGTGACGCGCCCAATGCGGGCGCTGATCTCCTGGATCGCGGCCATCAACGGATAGCTGAACAGGAGTGTCCAGGCGAGGCCATAGCCAAATTGCGCGCCGACCTGCGAATACGTGGCGATCCCGCTGGGATCGTCGTCCGATGCGCCGGTGATGAGGCCGGGGCCCATCACTTGCAGCAGTTTTGGCCGGGGCGGTTGCTTGACCGGATCGTCGGTAAGCGTATTCATGAAGGGCACGCTCCTGGCGGCAGGCTACACGGGCGTCTGCTATGTCAGATTGCTGAGCTCGGCACGTGCAAACGTCTCGACTGTTTTCCATGCAACCTCTTCGCGTTCGAATAGCGTATCGAGCTTGATGACTTCGTTGCTCTTTGCCGCGCCTTTCGGAACAATGCACACGCTTGCCACCCAACCGTCGGCAATGTGATTCTCGACGGTCATATGAGCGTCATGCGTACTGCTCGAGATGATTCTGTCTGCCATGGCGCCACCTGTCTTATCGGACGAAAACCACACTTGCTTTTGGGGCGAACGCGCGTGCGGCCGCATAGTCTTCTTTGCACGCTACGCGCACGCGCGCAAGAATGCGGTACGACAACGTACAGTTGCCGGCCTTTATTCAAGGGCATTCAAGGGCACCATCCGCGTGGATACCTGCGAATTTCCCCGTATCGGATGTCGATCCTGCGACTCGTCGAACGTCATAGTGTTGAAACACAACCGGTCAGGCGCCTCGGATATGCCGTTCTAGAGGGGTTCCGGCCGCCATTGCCATCCGCTTCAGGAGAAACACAGTGGACCAACCCGACAACCCGATCCTGCAGGTCCTGGACGACTACAAGGCGGCGGTACTCGCAAAAGACCTCGACGCTTTCATCGCGCTGTACGACGAGGACGTGCGGGTCTTCGACATGTGGGGGGCGTGGTCGTACAACGGCATTGCGTCATGGCGGGACATGGTGGCCCGCTGGTTCGGCTCGTTGGGTACCGAGCGCGTGGTCGTGGATTTCAGCGATCCGCAAACGATTGTCGCGCAGGACCTTGCCGTCGTTCACGCCTTCGTGACATACCAGGCGGTGACGGCGGACGGTGTGGCGCTGCGCTCGCTGGATAACCGGCTGACCATGACGCTCAGGCCGCGCGGGGGCGGGTGGAAGGTCGTCCACGAACACACCTCGTCGCCGCTCGACGTTGAGACAGCGAAGGTCATCTTCAACCGCTGATATCAGAGCTTGCCGGGCCGTGGATCGACCACGAAGCCATCGCGATTGGGCATTTTCACGCGCGGCAGCGACACCGCATCGAGGCGCGTATCCGGCGGCACGATGCCGTTCTGATTCAGCAGGAAAGCGCACACGGCGTACACCTCGTCCGCCGAGAGCGACTCGGGTGCGTTATACGGCATGGCGCGGTGGATGTAGTCGAACAACGTCGTCGCGTACGGCCAGTAACTGCCGATTGTGCGCTTCGGTTTCGCCGTAGCGAGCGTGCCTTGTCCACCGACCAGCGCATCGCCGATCAGGCCTTGTCCCTGCGCGCCATGGCAAGCGGCACACTGGGCCGCGAAGATATGCGCGCCGGTGAGCACGTCGCCGCTACCTGCGGGCAGGCCGCGGCCGTCCGGCGCTACGTCGATATTCCACGCGGCGACGTCCTGCTCGGACAAGGGCGTACCGATGCCGTACGCCGCCTGTGCATTCGGCGCAAGCAAGGCTGTGACGACAGCGACAGCGACAGCGGCAACGGCAACGCCCGCGACACCCGCGACACCCGCCGCACCTCTGCGCCCGAATAAACTAGGCATTGCGCACCTCGCCGCTCGCTTCGACGCGCCATTGCTGAATGGCGTTGTAGTGATACTGCGAATTCAGCCCACGTGCGGCGACCAGCGCCTCGCGTGTCGGCTGCACATAACCGGTCGAATCCGTGGCGCGCGACAGGATCGCCGCGGGCGCGCCTTGCCAGTGCCAGTCCGCCTGAAAACGCGTCAACGCGCGATCGCGCACCGGTCCATCCAGACGCGCCAGTTGCCAGCTTGCCCCGCCGTCGCTCGATACCTCGACCTTGCGAATCGAGCCCCGGCCGGACCACGCAAAGCCGCTGATCGGGTAATAGCCCTGGGTGGTCAGACGATGGCCGGGCGAAGGTTGCGTGATCACCGACTTGGCGTCCATCTCGAATGCAAACTGTCTGGCCGTGCCGTTCGCCAGCAGGCTGGTGTATTTTGAGGTCTCCTCACGAGTCTGCAAGGGCGCGTCGACGAACTTCAGACGGCGCAGCCATTTAACGTGAGTGTTGCCTTCGAAGCCCGGCACGATCAGGCGCAGCGGATAGCCGTTCTCCGGGCGCAGACGTTCGCCGTTTTGCGCGTAGACCACCAGCGCCCGCTCGAGGATGCGCTCGAGCGGCAGGCTGCGCGTCATGGCCGCGGCATCGGCGCCTTCCGCGAGCATCCATCCGCCGGTTCGTCCGTCGGAGGAGGCCGACAAGCCGCCGACCTCTTCGAGCAGCGTGGACAGCCGCACGCCGGTCCATTCGCAACACGACAGCAAGCCGTGCGTCAACTGAACCGGTTGCCCGCTCGGCCCATTCCACTCGCCACCAGTATTCCCGGAGCATTCGATGAAGTGAATGCGCGATTCGGAGGGCAGACGCAGCAGGTCGTCCATGGTGAACAGCTTCGGCTGCCGGACCAGACCGTGAAGCACCAGACGGTGCTGATCGGGATCGATGTCCGGCACCCCGCCGTGATGACGTTCGTAGACGAGCCCGTTCGGCGTGATCGTGCCGAACAGTTCGGCGAGCGGCGTCATCGACGAGGCCGTACCCGGCAGTGGCCACGCGCGGGCGCTGCGCCGAATCACATCGGCCTCATGCGGCGACGGCAACCCATAAGGATGCTCGAGTATCGGCGCGCCTGGCGTGCGGCTCCACGGCGCGATCTCGAGCGGCTTGAGCAGGGCGTTGGCAGCGCCGGCACGCTGGGACGCCACCAGACTGCCCGCGGCGAAGCCGCCCAGCAAGCGGCGGCGAGCGCGTGAGGTGGGCCGGTCTTGCGAGGTGTTGCGAGCGTTCGTCATCAGTGTCTGTGCATGTCACGAGCCAACTGACCATGGTAGCAACGGGCATTGCGCCGCCAAAACGATCAATCGTGATATGGATTGCAGCAGATGTGCGGAGCGTGCCGCGTGAGCGACGCAGATGCGGGATTCAAGCGGAGGTGAAGCAGGAGGGGAAGCAGGAGGGGAAGCAGGAGGGGAGGACGGCGGTGATGGACGTGGCGCTCGGCCACCGACCGGATGAAGAACCGCCTTCATCCGGTCGCGAGGGACTGCGGCTTGCTTACTTGCTATCGTCCTTCAACTGCGGCAGCGCCAGCGCTTCGCCTGGCGCGAGCAAACCGACTTCCGAATAGATCAGCAGTTTGGCGCGCGTATCGGTGATGTCCAGATTGCGCATCGTCAACTGGCCGATCCGGTCGCGCGGCGAGAAGGTCGACTCGACCTTTTCCATTGAAAGCCGCTCCGGCTGGTACGTGAGGTTCGGCGACTTCGTGCTCAGGATCGAGTAGTCGTTGCCGCGGCGCAGTTCGATAGTGACTTCGCCCGTGATGGCGCGCGCCACCCAGCGCTGTGCCGTTTCACGCAGCATGATGGCCTGCGGATCGAACCAGCGGCCCTGATACAGCAGGCGGCCGAGGCGCTTGCCGTTTTCGCGGTACTGCTCGATGGTGTCTTCGTTGTGGATGCCCGTCACGAGGCGCTCGTACGCGATGTACAGCAGCGCGAGTCCGGGCGCTTCGTAGATCCCGCGGCTCTTCGCCTCGATGATGCGGTTCTCGATCTGGTCGCTCATGCCGAGACCATGACGGCCGCCAATGCGGTTCGCTTCCAGCAGCAGTTCCACGGCATCCGTGAACTGGACGCCATTCAATGCGACCGGCTGGCCTTCCTCGAAGCGGATCGTGACTTCTTCCTTCGCGATCTGCACGTCGTCGCGCCAGAATGCGACGCCCATGATGGGGTTCACGATCTTGATGCCGCTTTCGAGGCTCTCGAGATCTTTCGCTTCGTGCGTGGCGCCGAGCAGGTTCGAGTCGGTGGAATACGCTTTCTCCGCCGACATCTTGTACTCGAAGCCCGACTGGCGCATGAACTCCGACATTTCCGCGCGGCCGCCCAGCTCGTCGATGAACGTCTGGTCGAGCCACGGCTTGTAGATCTTCAGATCCGGATTGACGAGCAGGCCGTAGCGATAGAAACGCTCGATGTCATTGCCCTTGTACGTGCTGCCGTCGCCCCAGATGTTGACGCCGTCTTCTTTCATGGCGGCGACCAGCATCGTGCCGGTGACGGCGCGGCCGATCGGCGTCGTATTGAAGTAGGTGACGCCGGCCGTGGAGATGTGGAACGCGCCCGCTTGCAGCGCGGCGATGCCCTCGGCGACCAGTTGAGCCCGGCAGTCTATGAGTCGCGCGCCTTCTGCGCCGTACTGGATCGCACGGCGCGGAATCGAATCGTAGTCGTCTTCGTCGGGCTGGCCGAGGTTAGCCGTGTAGGCGTACGGGACGGCGCCTTTGATCCGCATCCAGTGCAGAGCGGCACTCGTGTCGAGTCCGCCGGAGAAGGCGATGCCAACTTTCTGGCCGGACGGAAGACTTTCAAGGATTGTGCTCATGAGAAAAGCCGTTAAATCGAGGGGTGAAGGGATTTCGCGCAACTAGCAAGTATCGGCTGTGCCTGCCGACAAGGCAAGTCTGGCGCGCACTCCGGGCGCCCGCGCGGCCCGATTGGGGCGTAAAACCGCGCACATATGGGCGTTTCAGGCGCGGTCTGTAATATACCTGAAAGTGTTCGGCGGTCTGCAGCGGCACGGCTTGCGCCGCATCCGGTCCAGCATCGGGTTTATCATTGCAGCGGATAAGTGTATCGAATTTGCTTCGTTGCCCTCGCGCGTGCGGGCCGGTAGATTGGCCGTGTCGCGCCATCATCGGCGTTTTCGCTCCGACCAGACGAAGAGCTTTGAGTGACCATTACTTCCGACTCCGCCGTTTCCACCCCGGCCGCGCATGCCGGCCCGGCTGCCCCGCAACGCGTTGAAATTCGTGCTTTCGACGGCCCGGTGGGCGCCGAAGTGCTGGGTCTCGACCTGAATCAACCGCTCGCTGCCGAGGACTTCGCGCGCATTCACCGCGCTCACCTCGATCACCACGTACTGGTGTTTCGCGACCAGCGCATCACGCCCGATCAACAGATCGCCTTTAGCCGCCGCTTCGGGCCGCTGCAGATCCACGTGCTGCACCAGTTCCAGTTGCCGGGATATCCGGAAGTGCTGGTCGTATCGAACATCGTCGAGAACGGCAAGCCGATCGGTCTGGGCGACGCCGGTCACTTCTGGCATTCGGACCTCTCGTACAAGGAGAAGCCGAGCCTCGGCTCGCTGCTGCATGCGCAGGAGTTGCCGGCCGAAGGCGGCGATACGCTGTTCGCCAACATGCACCTCGCGTGGGACACGTTGCCGGCCCATTTGCGCGAGGCCGTAGAAGGGCGCTTCGCGGAGCACACGTATCTCGCGAAGTACGCCGAACTGCAAAAACGCAGCCCCTGGCGGCCGAATCTGTCCGCCGAGCAGATTGCCCAGGTGAAGCCGGTTGTGCAGCCCATCGTGCGCACGCATCCGGAAACGGGCCGTAAGGCACTTTTCGTCAGCGAGCATTTCACGACCCGCGTGATCGGGCTGCCCGAAGACGAGAGCAAGCAGTTGCTCGAGGAAATTTTCGCGCACAGCGTGCGCCCTGAGCATCTGTACCGGCATGTGTGGGCAGAACACGACATGGTGTTCTGGGACAACCGTTCGCTGATGCACCTCGCCGCCGGCACGCCCGACCACCTGCGCCGCAAGCTGTACCGCACCACCATCGAAGGCGACGTGCCGGTCTGACGGTACGCGCGTCCGCTGCATCCATCCCCGCGTTAACCGAACGCCCATTCCCGGAGCGGCCACGCCGTCTTCCGGGAATTGTTGCAAATTATCCACATAGTTTTCGACGCAATCCGGTCATAAATACCATTTAAGCTAACGATCGTGACGCGTTTGCATGGCTTTTCGTGCTTTTTGCCCGATTTCTGTGCTTATGCGCCCTGATTTGGTGCGCGTCAGGGGTTTGCAATTTGCATATTCCAACGGGTAATTTAGAAAAGTATTGGTGGGTCGATACACTGTGACCCGTCGATTGAGCGGGCGAATAGCGGTTTGGGGAATCTGGTCATTTCATCATCCACGGCGCCCGCCGTCTCAACCGATGTTGCGCTACTGAAGGTTTGGGGTATGTGATTTCAAGGTTTGAGTTTTATCTGTCCATCATTGAATGGATAAATAACGAGGCTGATTTCACATATATATTAAGTAGTATTAAATAAATCAAATATTCAATCAGGTAAAGATGAAAATCCAAAAGACTACGGCGGCCATCCTGGTGCTGGGCGCCTTTGCGGGTGCTGCTCACGCTCAAAGCGTCACGCTGTACGGCATTGCCGACAGCGGCTTCCTGTTTAACAACAACGTCAAGGGCGAAAAGCTCTATGGCCTGTCGAGCGCCACGTCGTCGCGTTGGGGCCTGCTGGGCAGCGAAGATCTCGGCGGTGGCCTGAAAGCCATTTTCGACCTGGAAAACGGCTTTACGCTCGGCACGGGCGCGTTGAGTCAGGGCGGCCTGGAGTTCGGTCGTCGCGCGTATGTCGGCCTGCAGAGCGCCACGTACGGTACGGTGACCCTCGGTCGTCAATATTCGGCCAGCAATGATGCGACGTCCAACTTTGCATCGGGCGCGGACTGGGCCGCCTCCGGTCTCGGTTACGGCACGCGTGCCGGCGACGTCGACAACGTCGATACGTCGAACCGCGTTCAGAACGCGATCAAGTACACGAGCCCGAGCTACCGTGGTCTGACGGTCGGCGTGCTGTACAGCCTCGGCGGCCAGGCCGGCGACTTCTCGAGGAACGAAGTCACCGACGCAGCCGTGTCGTACGTGAACGGCCCGGTCAAGCTCGGCGCGAGCTACATGTTCACCAAGGATCCGTACTACGCAACGTTCGGCGACCAGGGCAATTCGTCGTCGCCGACGTCGGCTACGGGCGGCACCAACAACATGGCAAGCCGTATTTACGGCGGCTACGCTTCGGCCGGTTCGCAACAGATCATCACGGCCGGCGGTTCGTACGCGCTGGGTGCGGCAACGCTCGCCGTGCTGTATTCGAACACGCAGTTCCAGAACCTCGGCGCGGTCAACGCTGTGGGCAGCTACGGCACCAAGTACAACGGCGGCACCGCTACGTTCAATTCAGGTGAACTGAACGTCAAGTACGCACTGACGCCGGCACTGACGCTGGCAGGCGCTTACATCTACACGCATAACAGCGGCGCGGATGACGTCGGCAGCGCGAGCTACAACCAGTTCAACCTGGGCACGATCTATCAGCTGTCCAAGCGTACGTCGCTCTACGCCATCGGTTTCTTCGAAACCGCTTCGGGTGTCGATTCGACGGGCAAGAAGGCAGTGGCCGACTTCAGCACCTCGTCCTACTCGTCGAACAACCACCAGTTGGCAGCCATTGTCGGTATGACGCACAAGTTCTAAGCGCTTCGTCTGACGCCCCGGTCATGCCGGGGCGCAGGCTTCGCCTTGAACGCGAGGCTTGAACCTCACGGCTTAAGCCTCAAACCGAGCCGGTCTTGCGCACCCTGTCAACAGGGAACGCGCAAGACCGGCTTTTTTATGGCTGTCGCCGCCGCATAGTCCACTGCCTGGCTGAAACAGTCTCTTGCAGCGTCCGCTCAAGGCGTGGACGCTATAATCGACCCCATTGGTTGCGCACACACGCAAAGCCCCCAAGCCTTGCGACGGCGCTTTAGGCGATGCTTCGCGCACGCCGGAAATCAGCCGCGCATGGACCCTATCCCCTCAGGCAGGTGGCGTCAGACCGCGTGTTCCGGACGCCACAGGAGCACCAGGCATGAGCAACGACAATCCTCCGCATGTTCTCGTGGTGGATGACGACCCCGCCATCCGGACCCTCATCGAAGAGTATCTTCGCGACAACGATCTGCGAGTCACGGCTGCGTCGAACGGCAAGGAGATGACCGCGGCGCTGACGGAGCATGCGATCGATCTGATCATCCTCGACCTGCGGATGCCGGGTGAGGACGGCATGCAGATTGCCCGACGCATACGCGACCATTCGTCGCTTCCCATCATCGTGGTATCAGGCAGGCTCGACGAGGCCGACCGCGTCATGGCGCTCGAACTGGGCGCCGACGACTACGTCACCAAGCCCTTCAGCCCGCGCGAGTTGCTGGCGCGCATCCGCACCGTGTTGCGCCGCTCGGCCGCGACCCAGGTGTTGACCGGACGTCAGCTCGACGTCCGCGCCTATCGCTTTGCCGGTTGGGAGTTGAATATCGGCACGCGAAAGCTGATCTCGCCCGCCGGCGTACGGATCGATCTCACGAACGGCGAGTTTTCGTTGTTGAGCGCTTTTCTGGCCGCACCGGGGCGCATTCTGTCGCGCGAGCAGTTACTGGAGGCGAGCCGTTTATACGACGACGTGTTCGACCGTTCCATTGATGTGCAGATCCTGCGCCTGCGTCGAAAGATCGAGGAAAATCCGTCGACGCCGCAATTTATCAAAACCGAGCGAGGCGCGGGCTACACCTTTGCTGCGGCCGTGGAAAAATTGAGTTCCGTCGCGCTATAAGCTGGTGCTGACGACCCGTGTAGCCTCGCCCGGTGCAATTCGATGCCGCGCGGCGACGGCGCACTCTACCGCGAGAACCCTGGTCGATGCGTAACGAACAAGGCGCTGCAGGCGCACCCTATCTGCCCTGGGTCATTGCCATCGGCGCTAGCGTGATTGTGTTGCTGGTTTGCGTGGCATCGGGCTGGGATAGCTGGCGCGCCCGTCGCCTGACGCTTGCGGACAACGACCGGGAAATGTCCAGCCTGGCCAGTGCCATCGCCGAACAGACGGCGCGCTCGTTGCAGGGGGTGGAACTGATTCTGCGGCGTACGTCGGTCTGGGAGCGCGATCCGCGCAACCGGCTGGCGACGCCCGCCGAGAAAGAGGCCTTCCTGCGGCATCAGATAGACGGACTGCCGCAGATTCGCGAGGTGACCATTGCCGACGAGAACGGCGCCCGCATCGCCACGTCGACCCCCGCGGGGAGCTCGAGTCCGAGTATCGGCAATCGCCAGTACTTCCAGGATTTGAAGCGGGCCACAGGGGAGGCGGTGGTGGTGAGCGAACCGTTGCAGAGCCTCACGGACGGCAAGCCGACCTTCGCGGTGGCGATTCGCCTGCAGGACTCCGAAGGAAGATTTGCAGGGGTGGCGCGGGCACTGGTCGAAGAAGACTACTTCCGCGATTTCTTCAGGCGCATTGACCTGGGGCCCGGTGCGGCCATTCGTCTTCTGCGCGAGGGCGGCACGCCGATCGTCGAGTTTGCGGCCGCACCGCAGGGCAACAAGGTCGCGCGGGTGCGCTCGGCGCTACGCCAGGTGCCCGGCTTCCCGCTGTTAGTGATGGTTTCGCGCGACGAATCGGTTGCGCTCGCAGACTGGCGCACCAGTTCGATCAACGCGCTCGTACGGACCGGCTCGATCTCCGCGTTCGTCGCCTTGCTTGCGTTTGCACTGATCAGGCAGATGCGCCGGCTCGGCGAAGTCAACGAGCGGCTTCGCTCGAGCGAGCGGCGCTGGCGGGCGGTGTTCGAGAATGCGCCGCTCGGTATCGCCGTCCTCACGACGGATGGCGACTACGCGGCGACCAACCCGGCTTTTCAGCGGATGATCGGCTACTCGTCGCACGAGCTGGAACAGCTTGGTGCCTTCGACGTTACGTATCGCGAAGACGTGCCTGCGACGCGCGAACATGTGCTCAGACTGCTCTCCGGCACGCCCGACACGATCCGTTTCCAGACGCGCTACACGCACCGCGACGGCCATGTCGTCTGGGCGGACATGAGCATGGCGAGAGTCTCGGCGCATCATCAACACGCGTCGAATTACGCGCGGCACGCCGGGGAGATGCTGGTTGCGACGGTGGAAGACATCACGTCGCGTCGCGAGGCCGAAGAGGCACGCCGTCAGCTTGAAGGACAACTGAGGCAATCGCAGAAGCTTGAAGCGCTTGGTACCTTCGCCGGCGGGATCGCCCACGACTTCAACAATATTCTCGGGGCCATTCTAGGCTATGGCGAACGTGCCTTCCATTCACTAGCTGCAACGAGCGATGAGCGTCGCTATGTGGAGCAGGTTCTCCACGCCGGTAACCGGGCACGCACGCTGGTCGAGCGCATCCTGACTTTCAGCCGCAGCGGTATGGGGGCGCGTGTGCCGGTGCGCGTGTCGCCGGTCGTGTCGGAGACCGTCGAGTTGCTGAAGGGGCGGTTGCCGGCCAGCATTGAACTCGACGTCAAGCTCGATGCGAACGACACCTATGTGGCCGGCGATGCGACACACCTGCACCAGGTCGTCATGAATCTCTGCAGCAACGCGGTTCTGGCGATGCCCTCGGGTGGCACGCTGACTGTGGCGCTCGAAAACGAGCATGTTCCGGCCGCGACGACGTTATCGGAACGCCGGATCGGACCAGGCGACTTCGTCAGGCTGAGCGTCGCGGATACGGGAACCGGGATTGCCCCCGAGGTGCTGGAGCGCATCTTCAACCCGTTCTTTACGACCCGGAGCACGGGCGAGGGGACCGGCCTCGGTCTGTCGCTCGTCGACGGGATCGTGCGAGAGTATGGCGGTGGCATCGACGTCCGCAGCAGGGTCGGGCAGGGTACTCGCTTCGATATCTACCTTCCGGTCACTGAAGCGCCGCTGCCGGCCGACGAAGCCGCCTCCAAAGCATTGCCTCGCGGGGACGGTCAGGTTGTGCTGGTCGTCGACGACGAAGATGCGCTGGTGACGCTCGCCGAAGAGGTGCTGGCCGAACTCGGCTACGAGCCGGTGGGCTTTCGATCGAGCGCCGCAGCGTTGCGGGCCTTCAAAGACGATCCCGACCGCTTCGACGCCGTCATCACCGACCAGACGATGCCGGAGCTGACGGGCCTGGAACTCGCAAGTCATATCCGCGCGATTCGCGGCTCGTTGCCGGTGATCCTGTGTAGCGGCTATGGCAATCCGGCACTCGAAAGGGACGCGCGCAACGCCGGGGCTGCCGCGTTGCTGCGCAAGCCGTTGCGCTCGGGAGAACTGGCGCTCGCGTTGCATCGAATCCTGGCGCGGCCTCAGCCTTAGCTGGCCGGCGTGCCTTGTGTCGTGTCCGCGCCCGCTCCGAGCGAATTCTGCGCACCGGCGGGCACGCAGTCGGCGTGGTACTCGGCTTGCAGTTTCTTTTCAGCGAGTTCGAGATCGGATGGATAGTCTTCGTCGTTTTCGGACGGGTCGTAGCCTACCGCTTCCAGTTCAGCCAGCTCCTGCATCAGTTGCGCATGCGTGACCTCGGCCTTCAATGGCGTGAAGGGATAGTCGTTGCACTGTTGTGGCGTGAGGCCTTTGGCGGCAAAAGCGGAAGCACTGCCAAGGGCGAAGAGGGTAACCACCGCGGTTTTCGATAACAGTTTCATGATTGAGTCCAGATGAGATGATCGGAGCGCCAGACGTTCAGCGCGTGGCTCCAGTCATCGAGGTTACTGGACAATCAGTACGGTATGCTTAGCATTAGAATGAAATGTTGTTTAAGCTGCCCAACTCCGTAGCCTGTTGAGAAAACGCGGGCAAACGACCCGGCGTTCAGGGCGGCAAAAGACTCAGCTGGTAGCCATAGCAATTTACCGTATTGATGTGAACCGTCGGCAGGTGCGTCTTCAGTTTTGATCTCAGCCGCCAGATCAGCGGAGTCACGCTTGTGCAATTGATGACGTCTCGCCCTGGCCACGCATAGCGAATGAGTTGCTCATGGGCGACGGGCACGTTCGGATCGCGCATCAGGCACTCGACAAGCAGATACTCGGTCTTGGTCAGGGACAAACGCTGCTCCCCGCTCACCAGTTCCCGTGTCAGCGAATCAAGCTGGAGCTGCGCGGCGGCCGGTTGTCCGGTAACGCGGCGTGCCAGCGTGGCTCGACGCAGCGCCTGCAGGCGTTCATGCATTTCAATAAACGAAAGCGGCCGGGCAAAGCAGGCGTCGGCGCCCGCACGTAGCGCTGCGGTGCGCTCCTGAGCCGTAGCGGTCGCCAGAATCGCGATCAGGATGGCGCCCCCCGCAATCGCGGAGAACTGCGGCAGCGTGGCGGTGAGCTCAGGGTACAGGTCCGGGTCGTGCGCCATCAGGATCGCCGCGTCGAACGGCTCTCGCGTGGCTTGCCACACACCGTGGGCCAGATCGTGCGAACGGCACAGGCTGTGAGTGCTTTCGTGCAGCGCCTTGTACAGCCAGCTGGCCTCAGGGTGTCGTGGAGACACGAAAAGAATGCGCATAGTTTGAGTCGCCAGCCATGAGCGTGTTTGACTCAGGCGCGCATGGGCGACCGGCAGGTGGAGTAGATGAGGAGTGTGGTCTCCGACGGTTGCGGGTCTATTGCACGAACGGCCGGCTCCGTTACAGATGTAACCCGCGGGGCGCTGCGGAGCCGTCGCACGCAAGATGAAAATTTTGCAATGTTCAAGTCATATCGCCGGACGCCGGGTGCGGTTTATTCTGAAACCGCTTCAACGCGACCGTGGCTCGTGGACGCGCGGCCAGCAGCGGCGGTGCGCTCGATTCGACTTGCGCGCCTTCGTTTGCGCTGTTGGCAGGCGTTGGTCCGCCTCGCCGGATGTCCGGTAAAACCCTCAACCTTTTGCAGATCACTGTGAAGAATGCCACTTTGCGTCAACTCAAGACCTTTGAAACCGTCGCGCGTCGCCTGAGTTTTTCCCGGGCGGCGAACGAGTTGAACCTGTCGCCACCTGCGGTCTCGACGCAGATCAAGCATCTCGAAGAGCACGCGGGCATTGCGCTGTTCGAGCAGCTTGGGAAGAAGATCTACCTCACGCCCGCCGGGCAGGAGATGCTCCACCATAGTCGCGCCATCATCCACTGCTTCCGCGAAGCCGAGGAAACCTTGGCGAAGATGAAAAGCCTTGCGGGAGGCAGCCTGAGTGTCGGTGTCATCAATGCCGGGGGCTACTTCCTGCCTCGGTTGCTGGCTGGGTTTTCGAACCGGAATGCGGCGGTCGACCTGGATCTGACGGTAGAAAATCACGACGAGCTGCTGGTTCGTCTGGAAGAAAACCGGCTTGATCTCGCCATCATGGTGGGCGCGCCGGCGGAGCCGAGATTTACCAGTACCGCGTTCGCGCCGCACGCGTTTGTTCTCGTCGCCTCGCCGCTGCATCCACTGGTTGGCAGGATGGGTATTGACGTTGCCGAACTCGGAAGTGAACGGTTCATCGTGCGGGAGAAGGGTTCGGACACATGGAATGCCATGCAGCAGTGCTTCGACGGCCGGCTGGCTTTGGACGATCCGCTGGAAATCCGCAATACCGAGGCCATCAAGCAAGCGGTGATGTCCGGCATGGGTATCAGTTTTCTGTCCGCACATACGGTCACGCTGGAATTGCAGGCCGGGATGCTTGCGGTGCTCGATGTCACGGGGTTTCCGGTGATTCAGAAATGGCATGTCGTGCATCGGGCGGACAAGCAACTGGTGCCTGCCGCACAAGCCTTCAAAACGTTCTTGCTCGAAGAGGGCAAGACGCACGCTAGTGGAGTGCGCACGGTCAGCCACTGATTTCCTGCGTTGCAGCCTTCGGTTGAGGCGTGACGGCCGGCTCGGGGTTCCCGCCGGCCGTTTCCGTATTCACCGCGTCCTTGAAGCCGCGAATCGCCGAGCCGAGATCGCCGCCCACCGTGCGCAATTTTTTAGTGCCGAAGACCAGCGACACGATCAGCGCGACAATCAACCAGTGCCAGATACTTATTGAGCCCATGATGTTTTCTCTTTGAATCGTTCTACTTACTGCCTGATTGGACACCAAGGTTCGCCCTTGTGCGGCCGAACCTTGGTGCGCCCGGGATCTATACCTTGATGCTCGGGCGGCGGCTGAGCAGAAGAACCGCAGTGCGATTCAGATCAGCATTTAGATCGGCATGACGTCGGGACGGTTGTTCGGGAACCGGGCAATCATCTCCTCAGTCACGTGCAGATGATCCATGATCATCTGCTTCGGCGTGTGCGTCAGCCAGTCGGACAGCGACACCTCGGCAAAGTGGTCCGCCTTGAAGATTTCGAGGAACACGAGGTCGGTATCGCCCGTGTTCTGCACGTAGTGACCGAGACTCTTCTTGACATAGCCGATATCGCCCGCGCGGAAGTCTGCGGTTGCCGCCTTCGGGCCTGTGTCGAACACGGTCATCCGGGCCTCGCCCTTGATGTAGTACTGCCATTCGTCCGCGTTCGGGTGCCAGTGCAGCTCGCGCATGCCACCCGGCTTGACCGTCACCAGGGCGGCCGCGACGTTTGCCGATGCCTTGAAGTTGC
>Ga0302228_10000267_pt1 | contig 47176 bp, 47 predicted proteins | sample II_Palsa_N1_2_FD_193519 | JGI IMG/M metagenome (GOLD analysis project Ga0302228, IMG submission 193519) | Peat permafrost microbial communities from Stordalen Mire near Abisko, Sweden - II_Palsa_N1_2 | ecosystem: Environmental > Terrestrial > Soil > Palsa > Peat permafrost | place: Sweden... | reverse complement strand
CGAGCGCGAGTTGCAGCAGTATCTCGTCAACGAGATTCAGGAGGTCTATCGTCTGCAGGGCGTGTCGATTTCGGACAAGCACATTGAGACGATCGTTCGCCAGATGCTTCGTTGGGTGAAGGTCGAGGAGGTTGGCGACACCAACTTCCTGCTCGAGCAGCAGATCGATCGCTTCCGCTTCAACGCCGAGAACCAGCGCGTGCTGATGGAGGGTGGCCGTCCGGCCATCGGACGTCCGCTACTGCTGGGCATCACCAAGGCGTCGCTCTCCACCGACAGCTTCATCTCGGCGGCGAGCTTCCAGGAGACCACGCGTGTGCTTACCGAGGCTTCGATCAACGGCTCGGTTGATACACTGCGCGGCCTCAAGGAGAACGTCATCGTCGGTCGCTTGATTCCGGCGGGTACGGGCATGGCCTACTACCGCAACGTTCAGCTCTCACCGGAGCTGGAAGAGGCGGCAGCGCAGGTCCAGCAAGAGGTTACCGCGGCGATCGAAGCCGAGGAGCGCGAGCTGGAACAGATGCGCATGGAAGGCGAACAGGAAGAAATGGCCGCCGAGTAGGACTGCGCGTCCAGCGAATAGCGCTTCACGCAACAACCAAAACGAAAGGGCGGACTCGAAAGAGTCCGCCCTTTTTGTTTGGTCTAGGGACGGCCCTGCGATGAGTTCTTGCCGTTGACTGCGGGCATGAGGCAAGATGGGTGGTCGGGGAAACGGATGGGTGCGACCCATCGGAGATGCGGGTTCAAACTGTGAAGAGATTTCTTGCGGTGGTGGTGTTGGTGGGCTGGGCTGGCGTGGTTTCTGCGCAGGGGTTGGGTGCGGAGCATCTGGTTTGGTCGGATGAGTTCAATGGGTCCAGCAGTGTTCCTGATCCGGCGAACTGGAAGTTTGAGACTGGCGGAAGCGGTTGGGGGAATCACGAGCTGGAGACGTACTGCGCGCCGGGATCGGGCGTGGTGCCTTGTAAGGCTGCGCAGCCGAATGTGGTGGTGACGGATGGGTATCTGCACCTGGTGGCGCGGCGGGATGCGGCTACGGGCAAATGGACTTCGGCGCGGATCACGACCAAGGGCTTGCAAAGTTTTCAGTATGGGCGGATGGAGGCGCGGATTCAGATTCCTGCGGGGCCGGGCGTCTGGCCGGCGTTCTGGATGCTTGGTGACAACATTGACCAGCGGCATTGGCCGGCTTGCGGCGAGCTGGACATCATGGAGAACATTGGCAAGGAGCCGGGGAAGATTCACGGGTCGGTGCATGGGATTGGGTTTACGGGCACGCCGCTGACGACGGTGGGCACGTTGCCTGGGGATGCGGAGTTTGCGGCGGGGTTTCATACGTATGGCATGATCTGGTCGCCGGGCAGGGTGCAGTATTACGTGGATGATCCGGGGCATCCGTATGCGACGTACACGCGCGCCGATTTGCCCACAGGCGCGGTGTGGCCGTTCGACGATGGGCGATATTTCTTTGTGCTGAATTTGGCGATGGGTGGAGATTGGCCGGGGCCACCGGCGGCGACGACTCCTGCAACGGTGGAGGTGCTGGTGGATTATGTGCGGGTCTATCAGGACGAGCAGTTGAGCTCGGTGAAGCCTTAGGGGGCTATGCTGTCGGTATGAGTGGACGTGTGGCGCTGGTGACGGGAGCTTCGCGGGGGTTGGGCGCGGCGATGGCGGAGGCGCTGGCAGAGGCTGGGCATCGTGTGGCAGTGAATTACTTTGAGCGTGCACAGCGAGCTGAGGAGCTGTGTGCCGGGCTGCGGGCGAAGGGGTTGGTGGCGCAGGCGTTTCAGGGGGATGTGCGGGACGAGGATGACGTCGCGAGGTTGGCTGGGGAGGTTGAGGCTGCGTTGGGAGCGGTTGAGGTGCTGGTGGTGAATGCTACGGGGCATCAGCCGCTGCTGTCGATTGAGGAGCAGACGTGGCAGGCGTATCTGGATCAGCTTGAGTTTTTTGTGAAGTCACCGCTGCTGCTGGTGAAGGCCGCGTTGCCGGGGATGAAGGCGCGGGGGTTCGGGCGGGTGATCCAGATTGGCAGCGAGGTGGTGGAGTTGGGCAATCCACGGTTCGCGAATTACGTTGCGGCGAAGGCGGCGCAGTTGGGACAGACGCGGTCGTGGGCGCGGGAGCTTGGTGGGTCGGGGATTACCGTGAACCTTGTGGCGCCGGGATGGATTCCTACGGAGCGGGCGTTTGCGGCGACCGAGGAAGAGAGGCTTGGATATGTGCGCGGCGTTGCGCTGGGACGGATGGGTTTGCCGGAAGAGGTTGGCCGGGTCGTGGCGTTTCTGGCAAGCGATGCGGCGTCGTTCGTTACGGGGCAGAAGCTCTCGGTCAACGGCGGCAACACGCTGGAATAGCGCTGGTTCAGGGCGTGGGCATGCCGTTGGTTGGCGGAGGCTCGTTGGCGCTGGCGTCGAGGGCTACTTTCCACTCGCCGTGGACCTTCTTCCAGAAGGTGATGTAGCGGCCGCTGGTGGTGATGGATTTGCCGTCCTTGCCGATGGTGGTGGCGTCGTAGTGTCCCCAGGTAAAGCCGGCGTCGTTGGAGGGGCCCATCTGGGCGCCTTGGGCGTACCAGCTTAGCTTGTAGTTCGCGGGATCCCAGTTGGCGATGGAGGCGATGGCGGAGCGGCCACGGACGGCGGGCTGGCCGTTGTTGAGGGTGACGCCGTCGTCGGCGAACCAGGTGCTGAAGGCCTTGCCTCCGCCTGAGGATACGGACTCGGAGAACTGGCCTTCGAGCTTGAGCAGCTCGAGAACGCCAGGTGGGAGATTGGGCATCTGCATGGGCGTGTAGGTGAAGGGCGACTTGCCTGCGTTGGTGGGCGGAGCGACGGCGGGATTGCTGGAAGGGCTGACCGTGGTCGCTGGCGGGATGTTCTGCGCGTGGAGCGCGGCGGGAATGGTGGTGAGCAGAAGGGCGAAGGCTAGTCGACTCATGAGGAGAATTGTACGTCTGGGACACGTTTGGGCGAGCTCGGCTGATATGCTTCGGGCCATGGTAGAGAGTCGGGCGAAAGGCGAGATGGCGGTTGCGGCTGCAGGTGCGGTGGTGCTGGCTGCGGGCGTAGTCATGGGAGCGATGCATGCGCCGCATGTGGTGGCGATGGCCGTGCGATGGTTGGGTGTGCTGCTGCTGATGGTGTTTGCGTGGCGGCGGAAGAGTCTGACGCCGTGGATCTTTGTGGCGATGGTTGCAGGCGCGGAGTTGGGATTCGATGCGCCGCATGTTGCGGTGCAGTTGAGGGTGTTATCGGATATTTTTCTGAGACTGATTCGGACGATTGTGGCTCCGCTGATCCTGGCTACGCTGATCGTGGGGATCGCGGGGCATGGTGATCTGAAGAGCGTTGGAAGGATGGGGTTGAAGGCGCTGGTGTACTTCGAGGTGGTGACGACGCTGGCGCTTGCGGTGGGGTTGGTGGCGATCAATGTGAGCAAGGCTGGAGTCGGGTTGGCGATGCCGAGTGTTGCGGCGCAGGGCGTTGCTGTGCCGGTGGCGACGCGTTGGGATGATGTGCTGCTGCATGTGTTTCCGGAGAACCTGGCGAAGAGTATTGCTGAAGGACAGGTGCTGCAGGTGGTGGTGTTCGCAGTGCTGTTCGGGATTGCGCTGGCGACCGTAAGTGAGGCGAAGCGTGCTCCTGTGCTGAGGCTTTGCGAGAGCCTGAGCGAGGTGATGTTTCGATTTACGAATGTGGTGATGTACTTTGCGCCGGTGGCGGTGGGAGCGGCGATGGCTTATACCGTCGGGAACATGGGACTCGGCGTGCTGGTGAATCTTACGAAACTGATCGTGACCTTGTACGGGGCGCTGGTGGTGTTTGGCGTGTGCGTGCTGTTGCCGGTGGCGCTGTTGTTTCGTGTGCCAGTGCTGCGGTTTCTGCGCGCGGTGGCGGAGCCGGCGACGATTGCGTTTGCTACGTCGACCAGTGAGGCTGCGCTGCCGAGTGCGATGGAGCAGATGGAGGCGCTCGGAGTTCCACGGAGGATTGTGGCGTTCGTGATTCCTGCGGGATACAGCTTCAACCTGGATGGGTCGACGCTGTATCTCGCGGTGGCGAGCATCTTTGTGGCGCAGGCCGCGGGGATGCACCTAACGTTGGGGCAGCAGGTCGTGATGATGTTGACGCTGATGCTGACGAGCAAGGGCGTGGCGGGAGTTCCGCGGGCGATGCTGGTGGTGTTGCTGGCTACGGCTTCGCAGTTCCATCTGCCGATGGAGCCGATCTTTGTGATCCTTGGAATCGATGCGCTGATGGATATGGCGCGGACTACCGTGAACGTGGTGGGGAACTGTCTCGCGAGCGTGGTGATCGCGAAGTGGGAGGGCGAGTTTGGGACGGAGCCGGCGAGCGAGGTCGTGCTGGAAGGGGCGGATGCGTAGGCACCCCCTCCCCTCCCCAGTACTACTTAGTAACCCATCACTGGAATCAACGAGTTACGTGGCTTGGTTTGGCTAAAGTTGTCTGCTGAAACGGCTTAGAGTCAAAGTTGGGCAAACAAACGGCTTAGCGTTGCAGTCTAGGCTAAGTAGCTGTATTTGCCAGACTTTAAGGGTAAAGTGCTGCGGTCGTTCGGGTTAGCGGCTTTTGTTGCGTAACCGCTGATTTCCGAGACATTACGGGTAAAGTATTGAACCCATTGTGGTTGTGGGCATTTCTGGGAAGAAAAATTGGTCGTTTCGCCTGCGGCTTCATTCCGGCCTTCGGCAGCAGGGTAGGGGGCTTTTTCGTCTTATGGCTTGTGGACCTAGGCCTTCGGCCCAGGCTGTTCTATGGCGGGCCGTAGGCCTTGTTTAGGCGGCCGGTTTCTAGCGGTTCGTTGACTTTGGTGGCCTAGTTAAATTGTAGCGGGTTGGTGGGGGTAACTATGCCAATGTGGATGGAGAGAAATCGTCAATGTGGACGCGGGTTTTGTTGGGTTTGGGGTTGCGTGGGGGGTTGACACGCGGATTCTGGGCTGTTTTTGAGGGTGGTTTGGGTGGATTTATTTTGTCCTGCGCGGATGGTGGGAGTTTTTGCGCGGAGGAACATCGGCGGGTTTCGTGCAACACCCACTCATGACGATGAGGCTGTCATGAATGGGGCACCGCAAGGACAGGCGATGATGATCCGAAGGAACGTTAGCGGTCGCTGAGGTGGAGGAGGGATGCCTCATCTACGTCGCCGTCAAGCGGACTCTGGTTATCGCGCTCTTCGGGGATGGCGGTGGGGTTGAGTCGCAGGGAGCGATAGGCCGCGTAAAGGAGGAAGGAACCGAGGGCGACGCTCATGATGGAGGCAAAGGGATCTCCGCCATTGCGTAGTGACCCTTGGTCAGGGCCTGCGATGACGTCCAGGCGTGCTATGCGGAAATTGAAGTTCATCCGCTGGATGCGTACCTGGTCCCCTGTATGCAGGCCGTAGCAGGAGAAACTTCCGGTGAGCACGGAGAGCGTTTGGTCCGGGTCGCGAAGTGCGATGTCACATGTAGGATGCTTGCCGCCGTGGCTGGTGAGGTCGCTGATGATTCCGACGGATGTCGATCGCGGAGCGTAGTGGAGGGTGAGGAGAGAATCAGCGCCACCGAAGAAAAAGGCTAATCCGAGGAACAGGCTTCCAAGAAACTTGAACCTGCCACGAAGGGGACTCGGGGACCGACAGACGGTGAGAAGCCCGAAGGAGAGGGCGGCGAGGACACAGAGGACAACGATGATGTCGAGCCAGCGGTACGGTGCATTCATGTCGCAGTCCCAGAGAATTGTCTTTGTGGATGATTATGTCAGGTGCAGGACCGCACGGCTTGGTTAGAAAGGGGCGAGAGATTTGGGTGGGCCGAAATTTTCGGGGTCCTTCGGCTACGCTCAGGATGACGGGGTGTGGGTGGGGGAGAGGAATGCAAGGCAGAGCGAAGGAAGAAGCAGATTCCCAGAGGGAATGACAGAAAGAAAGGCAAATGCGGAGATCTCTCCGCTGCGCATCACAGAGACAAGAGCGTGATGCTTCGGTCGAGATGACGGAGTTGGGGTGGCGGGAAGAAAGGCGGGGGCAAGAACGGGAGACAGCAGGTTCCTTGCTGCGCTCGGAATGACAATTTCTTTTCAGAAATTGTCAAAGAAAGGCAAGGGCAAGGGCCAATGCGGGGGTCCTTCGCTGCGCTCAGGATGACGGCGTGAAACGGGCAACTGCAACTGCTGCTGCCAAGACAAAGACCAAGACAAAGACCAAGACCAAGGCAAAGGCAAAGGCAAAGGCAAAGGCAAAGGCAAAGGCAAAGGCAAAGGCAAAGACAAAGACAAAGACAAAGGCAAAGGCAAAGGCAAAGACAAAGACAAAGACAAAGACAAAGACAAAGACAAAGGCAAAGACAAAGACAAAGACAAAGACAAAGACAAAGGCAAAGGCGAGTGGCCGCGTCGTCAGGGTTGGGTGGACCAGCAGTTGGGGTTGGGTTGGGTGTTGCTCGAGGTAGCGGGGTTGGAGTTGGTGGTGGGTGGGTTGGTGGGCGTTGAGCCGGTTGCAGTGTGGCCGGGGCCGGGAGGTTGGGGAGTTGGGCAGGGGGAGGGAGGTCCGCCGCTGTCGTTGGTGCCGCGGTCGTCGCGGTGGTTGTTGTGGTGGTCGTCGTCACGGGGTGGGAGGATGTTGATGGAACGGAGCCAGGCGGTGGCTAGCCTGGGCCAGTTTTCTTCGGGGGCGTTGGGTGGATGCATGCCGAAGCCGTGGCCGCCGGTGGCGTAGTAGTGGAGGTCGGCGGGGATGTGGGCGTCGAGGAGGGCGCCGTAGTAGACGAGGGCGTTGCGGCCGTAGCTGCGATCGTTCTCTGCCTGGATGAGGAAGGTGGCGGGGGTGAACTGGTTGGGAGCGTAGACGGGGTTGAGCTGCTGGTTGTCGGGAGGGATGGCGAGGTAGGCGGGGTAGACGATGATGGCGAAGTCGGCGGTGGCGCTGATGTGGGTGTTGGCGTCGACGGCGGCGGGGGTGGAGGCGACGTGGTCGTCGTTGGGATGGGTGCAGAGCAGGACGGCGAGGTTGGCGCCGGCAGAGAAGCCCATGACGCCGATGTGGGTGGGATCGATGTTCCATTCGGCGGCGTGGGCGCGGGTGAGGCGCATGGCTTGTTGCGCGTCTTCGAGGTCGTCGGGGTCGGCGGGATAGTGACCTGAATCGCCTGGAGGCTGAGGGACACGGTATTTGACCAGGATGCAGGTGATGCCAACGGAGTTGAGCCAGTGGCAGGCGTCGGTGCCTTCGCCGTCGGTGACGAGGCGGACATAGCCGCCGCCGGGGAAGACGAGGACCGCGGCGCCGGTGTTCTGGCCGTGCGGGGGATAGACGGTGAGGGTGGGGATGGTGACGTTGGTGAGACGGACGACGCGATGGCCGCTGATGAATGTGTCGGTGGGTTTGGTGGTGTCGGTTTCGGGGTCTGTGGTGCGGGGAGGCTCGGGGGTGCCGTGAGGCCAGAGGGGAAGCGTGAGGGCCTGGGTTTGCGCGTGGGCGGGAGAGGGGAGTGCGGGGGTGAGGAGGGCGAAGACTGCGAGGCCGAGAGCGGGGGGCAGGTATTTCATGCGCACCATCTTAGTCTGATACCGCGCGAACGGCGAGGGCTTAGCGCGACTGTCGCTTGGAGGGATTGGTTACATCGAGGAAGCAACTTGGTCGTTACGCCTGCGGCTTCACTCTGGCCTGCGGCAGCGCGGTGAGTGTCTGCGACGCCGCTGGTTTATGGCACGGCTGAAGCCGTGCCCCTTCGAGGGGACCGGGCCCTGCGCGGACGGCGAGGGGCTTCGAGGGTACCGGGGCCTCCGTGGACGGCAGGAGGCTTCGCGTGGTGCGGGCCCGGGATTTTGGCTGAGAGGCTGGAGAAATTCGTTGGTGATGGGGTAATGCATTGAGGGAAGGGTAGTTCGTGAGGGCGCAAGAAATGCCGGTGGGTTGGTACACTGGTGGGATACAGACTGCGTCCTATCAACATGAGGTCAAGGGCCCCACGGGTTGTGAGTTATGAGCGAATATTTACGGAAGATCAAGTCGCCGGGGGATGTGAAGAAGCTTGGCCTGGTGGAGCTGGAGCGGCTGGCGGAAGAGATCCGCGAACGGCTGATTGTTGGGGTGGCCAAGACGGGTGGGCACATCGGGCCGAACCTGGGCGTGGTGGAACTTACGATCGCGATGCATTATGTGTTCGATACGCCTCGGGATAGTTTTGTGTTCGATGTGAGCCACCAGAGCTATGTGCACAAACTGCTGACGGGGCGCGAGGACAGGTTTGAGACGATTCGGCAGCCGGGTGGGCTGAATGGATTCATGCTGCGGACGGAGAGCGAGCATGACAGCTTTGGTGCGGGACATGCGGGGACGGCGTTGAGTGCGGCGCTGGGGATGGCGGTGGCTCGGGACATGAGCGGCGGGGATGAGCATATTGTGGCGCTGGCGGGGGATGCGGCGTTTACGAATGGGATCAGCTATGAGGCGCTGAATAATATGGCGTCGACTAAGCGAATGATCATTGTGCTGAATGATAACGAGTGGTCGATTGATAAGAATGTTGGGGCGATTGCGGAGTACTTCCACAAAATTGCGACGAACCCGACGTACGTGAGTATGCATGATCGGGCGGCTGTGCTGGTGGAGAAGTTTGGCGGCAAGGCTGCTCGGCATATTGCGAGGAAGGCGGAAGAGGCGGCCAAGGGGATTGTTGGGCGGGGCATGATCTTCGAGGAGTTTGGGCTGAATTATTTTGGGCCGGTGGATGGGCATAACCTGCCGATGCTGATTGAGACGTTCAAATTTCTGAAGAAGCAGAAGCGGCCGGTGGTGCTGCATGCGCTGACGCAGAAGGGTCGGGGGTTTCAGCCGGCGCTGGAGAAGCAGAAGAAGTTTCATGGGTTGGGGCCTTATGATCCGGCGACGGGTGAGACGAAATCGACGGGACAGAAGACGTACTCGGAGGTGTTTGCGGAGAGTTTGACGAAGCTGGCGAATGAGAACGACAAGGTGGTCGCGATTACGGCGGCGATGCCGAATGGGACGGCGCTGGATTTGTTTCGGCCACATCATCCGAAGAGATATTTTGATGTGGGGATTGCGGAGGAGCATGCCGTGCTGTTTGCGGCGGGGATGGCGACGAAGGGGTATCGGCCATTCTGCGCGATCTACTCGACGTTTCTGCAGCGGGCGTTTGACCAGGTGGTGCATGATGTGGCGCTGCAGAATTTGCCCGTGGTGTTTTGCATGGATCGCGGCGGGCTGAGCGGCGATGACGGGCCTACGCATCATGGGCTGTTCGATATCAGCTATCTGCGCGGGGTTCCGAATTTGATCCATATGGATCCGATGGATGAGGACGAGTTGCAGGACATGATGTTTACGGCGCTAAAGCATGAGGGGCCTAGCGCGATTCGGTATCCGCGAGGGAACGGGACGGGCGCGAAGGTGAAGGCGCGGCCGGTGGCGCTGGAGATTGGCAAGGCCGAGGTGCTGAAGGACGGGCGCGATGTGGCGATATTTGCCCTGGGCAATATGGTTGCCGAGGCAGAGCGGCTGGCGAAGATGTTCGAGGCGGAGGGTCACAGCGTTGCGGTGATCAATGCGCGGTTTGCTAAGCCGATCGATGAAGAGTGTGTTGTGCGCTATGGTTCGCGGTGTGAGTTACTGGTGACGATGGAGGATCATGTGCTAGCGGGTGGGTTTGGGTCGGCGGTACTGGAGTGCTTGAACGCGCACTCGATGGAGGTGCCGGTGGTGCGGGTGGGCTGGCCGGATGCGTTTGTTGAGCATGGCAAGGTGGAGGCGCTGCGGGAGAAGTATGGGCTGACGGCAGAGGCGGCGATGGGGAGAGCGCGGCCGTTTTTGAAGAGGCCTGTGGCGGTGTAGGGTCCTGCGCGGACGGCGAGGGTGGGAGTGGTGGCGGACGAGGGCGCTGCGGTTGCTACGTTTCGCGACGTAGAACGAGCGAGGGCAACAGCAACTGCAACAACCAATACGGGGGTCCTTCGCTTCGCTCAGGATGACGACGTAAAACAGACAACGACAACAGCAGAGGTGAAGGCGGAAGCAAGCGACGGAACGATGGCGTCCGTAAGGACGCCATCGTTATGTCGCGGGATGCGGTGAGGAGCGCTAGTTGGGCATCAGGACGGCGTCGATGACCTGGATGACGCCGTTGGATTGGTAGACGTTGGCGGTGGTGATCCAGGCTGTGCCACCCTTCTCGTCGGTGATCTTGATCTTGCCCATGTCCATGGTGAAGGTAAGCATGCCGCCCTGGACGGTCTTGGTGGAGTAGGTGCCATTGCCCTTCTTGATCCAGTCCTTGAGGTCCTTGGTGGAGATTTTGCCGGGGACGACGTGGTAGGTGAGGATCTTGACAAGGGTGTCGTGGTTTTCGGGCTTGAGGAGGTTGTCGACGGTACCGGCTGGGAGCTTGGCGAAGGCGTCGTCTGTGGGAGCGAAGACGGTGAAGGGGCCGGGGCCTTCGAGCGTGTCGACCAGGCCAGCGGCCTTGACAGCGGCGACGAGGGTCTTGTGGATGGGCGAGTCGATGGCGTTCTGGACGATGTTTTTGGTGGGGAACATGGGGGCGCCGCCGACGTCGGGGTCCTTCATCTGGGCATGAGCGGTGGCTGCGAACGAGGTGATGGCGAGCGTCGCGCCGGCCACGAGGGTAAGGAGAGACTTCTTCATAGTGGTTTCCCTTTCAAAGGTTGTTCTGAAAATCGAGATGGAAATAAATCCCGTTGTTCGGTGTGGCTGTCCGCGGAGACGCACATCTTATCTACGCGGGCCAGGGACAAGTGGATGTAGCCCTGCGCGGACGGCGAGAGTTAAATTTCGGTGGGGTTGGCGATGAAGGTGCGGGTACGACGAGGGTAGGCAATGAAGGTTCGCCTGCATTGACAAAGGGGCGAAGCGACCGTCAACTGAAGCAAGCGATGGCCAAGCAAAGGGAGTTGCGAACGCGTATGGGTGAGAGGGGCGATCAATCCAGGATCAGAGTTGCGCTCTCTCGCGTTGGCCATGAGCGCGGGCTGCTGCTGGTGGGATTGTTCAAGCTGAGTAAGGCCGTCTTTTTTACTGCGGTGGGAGCGGGTGCGCTGGACCTGATGAACAAGAACATCAGCGACGTGGTGATGCATGTGATCGATGCGCTGAAGATCGATCCGGAGAGACACTTTGTCGGGATCCTGATGGAGCATGTGGGACTGATCCAGCCCCAGACGCTACGGAGGGCGGGGATCCTGTCGTTCCTGTATGCCGCGGTGTGCGTGGTGGAAGGTACGGGGTTGATTCTGGAGAAACGCTGGGCCGAATACTTCACGACGATCCTGACGGCGATGGGTCTGCCGTGGGAGAGTTATGAGCTGGTGGAGAGGTACTCGCCATACAAGGTGGGGTTGTTGATGATCAACCTGGCTGTGCTGCTGTACCTGGTGTGGATTTTGAAGAAGCGGCGGCAGGATGAGGGCGTGGGGTACGGCGGGGAAGGCCAGGGGTAGGGCTACTTTCGCTTTTATTTCGCTTACAACAAGCGGAAACCGGTGGCAAGTACCCAGGCGGGGGCGAATCATTCGAGATAACACAAGATATAGGGGTGGGGCGGTACAAAAAATACTAGATAGTGGATTTTCCACATTTTCTTAGGAAAACCGGGGACCGAACCCTGAGATTTCACTTGCTATCCAGCGTCTTACACTACATTCTTAGTGGAACGAAGTGGAGCAAAGTGGTCTAAAAGGTTCAACTCAAGCCAACTCTGTGTTGATACTACGGCAACTCAGAGCCAGACATGAGTCTTCGGGCAGGTACCCTTCGCGGATTTGGTTCGGATTTGGGAGTGAGGTTTTGAATGTTTCGCGGCAATCACCCAGCGCGCGTTGATGAGAAGGGCCGGTTAAAGATCCCGGCTGACTTCAAGCGCCGTGTGGATGAGCTGTATGGGCCGCAGTTTTTTATTACCAGCAAGGACGGGAAACGGGCCGAGCTTTACCCGATGAAGGAATGGGAGCGGATTGAGGATGCGCTGGCGAAGGCACCTTCGAGCGCTGCGAAGAAGAAGTTTCTGGACGTGACGAATTATTACGGCCAGGTAGTGGAGATGGATGCGCAGGGAAGGTTGTTGATTCCGCAATTGCTGCGCGAGGCCGCGACGCTGGCAAGTGATGTTGCGGTGCTGGGAATGCAGACATATTTGGCGGTCGCCGATGACAAGAAGCACAAGGCGTCGCTTGAGGAGAATCCGCTGACGGACGCAGATATGGATGCGCTGGGAGCGGCAGGAATTTAGTTTTGAAGCCCCTGAGTGGGGCGCATGAGGCGGATGGAATGGCTGAACCGCAACATGTACCGGTTCTTTTGGAAGAGAGTTTGAACTTTCTGAATGTGCGCGCGGGCGGCGTGATGGTTGATGCGACGCTCGGGTTTGGCGGCCACTCTCTGGCGATTGCCAGGAGGCTTGGAGGGTCGGGCAGGTTGATCTGCTTCGATCGCGATGAGCAGGCGATGGAGTTGGCTAAGGCGCGGCTGGCGGGATTGGCCCAGGAGCTGAGCGGCGAGATGCCCACGGTTGAATTCGTGGGGCGGCCGTTCTCAGAGATTGCCGAGGTCGTCCTGCCGGGCACGCTGGATGGATTGCTCGCTGATTTTGGAGTGAGCAGCATGCAGCTGGACGAGGCGCACAGAGGATTCAGTTTCCGGTCGGATGGACCTTTAGACATGCGGATGGATACGCGCAAAGGGTTGACGGCCGAACAAGTGGTAAATCAGGCGGACGAAGAAGATCTCGCGAACCTGATTTACGAATTCGGAGAGGAAAGGAGGTCGCGGAGAATCGCCAGAGCTATTGTGCGGGCGCGGCCGTTATCGACGACAGCAGAACTTGCTCGAGTGATATCGGCCGTTGCCCCGCCAATAAAAGGCGAGAAGATTCATCCGGCGACGAGGACTTTCCAGGCAATCCGAATTCGCGTGAATGATGAGCTGGGCGAGATTCAAACGCTGCTCCGATCGGTGACCGGGAGCGCGGGATCTTTGCTGAAGCCGGGCGGGCGAGTGGTGATGATTAGTTTTCACTCGCTGGAGGACCGGCTGGTGAAGGACAGTTTTCGCGAGAGCGCGAGGCTGGGCGAGTTGGAGATTTTGACGAAGAAGCCAGTGACGGCGGTAGAGCAAGAGGCGCTCAGGAATCCACGATCGAGAAGCGCGAAGTTGAGAGCTGCTGAGCGGATCGAGAAGAGCGCAATAAGAAAGACCAAAAAGTTTTAGAGATCGGGCCGGGGTTGTCCTGCCGTGCTTTCAGGCGAAAGACAACCAATGTACGAAAAAGTCCCTTCCCCCTTACAGCAACCCCGGCCCGGGTTGCACTCGCGAGACGAGTCGGGGAAAGGGGTAAAGAGTTTGCAAGATGAGTTAGGCGGAGGTTGTGCTATGGCGACGATGGCGATTGGCGGACGAGAGATGGCGGAGATGCAGGCGAGGCCGAGCGCGCGCCGCGGTGTGAGCGTGGCGGAGCGCAATCGCGAGCTGTATGAGCAGCAGCGGGCGCGGCGCCGTGGGCCGACACCCGAGATGTTTTTTGCCAAGCACATCGACAACAGCCGAATTGTGAAGGCGGATGATCCGGAGCGGCGCAAGGAGATGCGCAGCTTCACGATTGCGATGACGATGTTTTTTCTGCTGACGATGGTGTATGTGTGGCAGCACTTTTCGGCGATTGAAGTTGGCTATCGGGTTGAGGCGCAGAAGACGCAGGTGGCGCAGTTGCAGGAGAAGAATCGGCAACTGGAGCTGACGGAGGCGCAGCTGAGCGATCCAGGGCGGATTGACAAGATTGCGAAGCGGCTGGGACTCGACACACCGCAGCCGGGACAGGTGGTACGGCCGGACGGGATGAGCGGCACGGCGGCCGTGATGGCGCAGGCGCAGATTCCGATGCTGACCGAAAAGCTGACGGGCAACTAGGGTTCGCGAGGGCTATGCGTCGCGGAGAGTTTGGCACGGGATAGGAAATCCAGGATGAATGAGACGTCGCGTCAGAAACTTACCGCACCGATACGACGGGTGCGGTTTGTCTATGTCGCGATGTTTTTTTGCTTTTGGGCGGGGGCGATTGCGATTCGTCTGACCTGGCTGCAGGTGATTCAGCATGGGACGTGGGTGGAGCGGGCGAAGCAGCAACAGCAGCGGACATTTGAAGTGGCGCCGCACCGGGGCGTGCTGTATGACCGCAACATGCATCCGCTGGCGATGACGGTGCTGGTGGACAGCATCTATGCGGTGCCGAGCGAGCTGGGGGACAACCGGGCGGATGATGCGGCGTTGCTGGCGAGGATTGTGCACGCGGATCCGCTGGATGGCTTCACGAAGGAGAAGGAGATCGACGCGCGGTTTAATGCGTCGAAGCACTTTGCTTGGGTCGCGCGGAAGGTGACCCCGGAGATTGCGGCGCGCGTGCAGCAGTTGAATCTGAAGGGAATTTATCTTCAGAAGGAGTTCAAGCGGTTTTATCCGAACGGCGATTTAGGGTCGCATGTGCTGGGGTATGTGGGCACAGACGACAACGGTCTGGGTGGGCTGGAAGCGAAGTTCGATGACGAGCTGCATGGAGAGCCGGGGCATGAGTATACGGCGATTGATGCGAAGCGGCACGTGCTGGGATCGGACGAGAGCGATCCGATTCCGGGCGAAAATCTGCAGCTGACGATCGACTCGAATATCCAGCACATGGCCGAAGAGGCGCTGGATAAGCAGATGGCGAAGGTGAAGGCATCGCATGGCACGATCGTGGTGCAGGACCCGAATACGGGGCAGATATTGGCGCTGGCGGTGAGTCCGCGATTTAATCCGAATGATGCGATGCATGTGGATCCGCAGGATTTGACGGACCTGGCGGTGAGCGATGTGTACGAGCCGGGGTCGACGTTCAAGCTGGTGACGTACTCGGCGGCGATTGATGCGGGGAAGGCGAAGCCGACCGACATGGTGGATTGCCAGGGCGGCGCGATGACGATGTATGGACGCACGCTGCATGATGTGAAGACCGACCACTTTGGGGTGGTGACGGTGCAGAAGGCGCTGGAGGTTTCGAGCGATGTGGGCGCGGCGAAGATGGCGCTGAAGGTGGGTCCGGACACGTTTTACAAGTACATCAAGGGATTTGGTTTTGGCGACCGGAGCGGAGTGGAATTGCCGAGCGAGACGCGTGGTTTGCTGGCGCCGCCGCGGAAGTGGGGATCGACGAGCATACTGTCGATTGCGATTGGACAGGAAGTGGCGGTGACGCCTGTGCAGCTGGTGTCGATGGTATCCGCGATTGCGAACGGGGGCGTCTATCTGCCGCCGCACATTCTTTTGCAATCGAGCGACGCGTTGAATGGAGGGCAGCACATGGCAGCGAGCGCGTTCCACCCTGCGGATGCGCTGCCGGCGACGTTGCCGGATGGAGCGCATCGGGTGATCAGCGACGCGACAGCGACGACGATGCGGCAGATGATGGCAGGCGTGGTGACGGAGGGAACGGGCAAAGCGGCGCAGTTGAACGGATACAGCTCGGCGGGAAAGACGGGCACGGCGCAGAAGGTTGATCCGGTGACGCACACGTATTCGCACACCAAGGTGGTGGCAAGCTTTGCGGGATTTGCGCCGGTGAATCATCCGGCGATTTCGGTGACGGTGGTGATCGATCAGCCGACAGTGGGCATTTTGTTTGGCGCGGAGGTGAGTGCGCCGGTGTTTCGCGATGTCGCGCAGGAGGTGCTGGAGTATCTTGGCGTGCCGCATGATCAGGCGTTGAAGTCGGCGCAGCAGATGAAGGAGGCGCAGAACACGGTGGAACCCGATGATGTGCCGGACCAGCATATTGGGGAGCTGAGCGCGGTGTTCGACGAGGTGAACAGCTTGCCTGCGGATGATCCGCTGCGGCAGCCGGCGAACGCGGCGGCGATGGCGGAGAATCGCAATGCGGACGCGGCGTTCGAGGAGGCGGCGAAAGAGAAGCCAAAGCCAGCCGGGCTGGCGGCGTTGCCGGACAAGGTGCTGGAGGCAATTCATAAGCGTGGCGGCGCGTCGGCGGGTGGGTCGGATGCGGGGGCAGTCGATGAGGCGCGTGTGGAAGCGCCGGTGATTCGGCCGCAGGTGCAGGTGCGGGGCAATGGGGCAGTGGTGGTTGATCCAGGGAAACGGGTGGCTGTGCCGGACTTTCATGGCAACGACTTGCGGTCGGTGGTGGAGCGTGCGGGCGGGCTTCGGCTGAGGGTGCGGACGCTGGGCAGCGGGCTGGCGATGGAGCAGGCTCCGCTGGCGGGTACGTTGGTGCCGTTGGGGACGGAGATCGTTGTGCGGTTTATGCGGTAGGCGGGTAAGAACAGACAACGGCAAGGGCTTTGACGCGAAGGGCGCAAAGGGAGCCAAGTTTCGCAACGGCGTCGGGGGCCTAGAATCTTAAGCATGCTATGGAGTGAAGCGATCGCGGCGGTGAGCGTGGTGGAGACTGCCGGGCGGGGCGATATAGCGGTGCGCGGCGTGCAGTATGACTCGCGCAAGGTGAGCGCGGGCGATGTGTTTGTGGCGATGCGCGGTGGGACTTCGGATGGGAATGCGTTTATTGATGCGGCGATTCGCAAGGGTGCGGCGGCCGTTGTGACCGACTCGCTGGAGAGGTTTGTGGATCTGCGGACGCAGCAGCCGGAGTTGGCGCTGGCGCTGGTGGATCGCGAGGCGAATGGGGGGCGGCGGGCGCTGGCGGAGATTAGTTCGGCGGTGTTTGGTGCTCCGGAGAAGAAGCTGAAGGTTAGCGCGGTGACGGGGACGAATGGGAAGACGACTACTGCGTTTTTGTTAGAACAGATCTTGAGGAGTGTGGGGCGGAAGTGTGTGCTGCTGGGGACGATTGAGACGCATGTGGGCGATGTGGTGCGGGAGAGCGAACATACGACTCCCGAGAGCAGGGATGTGCTGACGTTGTTTGCCGAAGGGGTGCGTGCGGGGTGCACGGAGGTGGTGATGGAGATGAGTAGCCACGCGCTGGAGCAGGAGCGGGTGTGGGGGATTCCTGTGGATGTGGCGATGTTTACGAATTTGACGCAGGACCATTTGGATTATCACGGGACGATGGAGAAGTATGCGCGCGCGAAGGCGCGGTTGTTTGAGGGAGTGGGGGCGGGGGCGCCGCGGGTGGCGGTGATCAACGCGGATGATGCGCATGGGGCGGCGATGACGGATGCGGCGAGCGGTGTAGGGGTGGTGTGGACGTATGGGCGTCGGGAGGCTTCGGATTTTCTGGTGCGGAATGTTGTGTTGAGTGCGCGGGGTGCGACGTTTGAGTTGGTCACTCCGGATGGAATTCGTGAGGTGCGGTCACCGCTGTTTGGATCGTTTAATGTCGATAACCTGGTGGCGGCAATGGCGGCGGCGGTGGCGCGCGGGCTGACGCTAGATGAGGCGGTGCAGTGTGCGGCGACGATTCGACCGGCGCCGGGCCGGTTTGAGCCGGTGTCGAATGAGCTTGGGATTACGGTGGTGGTGGACTACGCGCATACCGATGATGCACTCGAGAACGTGATTGGATTTGCGCGCAAGCTGGTGGGCAAGGGGCGGGTGATTACGATGTTTGGTTGCGGGGGAGATAGGGATAAGACGAAGCGCCCGAAGATGGGACGGGTTGCGGGGCGGGGGAGTGATTTGGTGGTGGTGACTAGTGATAATCCGCGCAGTGAGGATCCTCTGGCGATCATTGAGGAGATTTTGGTTGGAGTGAGGGAGACGTTGGTGGAGTGTGTGGTGGAGGTGGATCGGCGGGCGGCGATTGGGGTGGCTATACGGGCGGCGCGGGCTGGGGATATTGTGTTGCTGGCGGGGAAGGGGCATGAGAAGACGCAGACGTTTGCGGGTGGAGTGGTGCATTTCGATGATGTGGAAGAGGCGGAGAGGGTGTTGCGGAGCTTAGCATGATCGGACGAAGGTATTCGAGTGTTATTGCGATGGGGGTCTTGTCGATCGCGGTGATTGTGCTGTCCGGCTGTAGGCACCGTGGCAGTCCATCGAATGGGACAGAAGGAAGTCGGCAGCAGCAAGCGGCGAAATCGACCGCGCCGCATAAGAAGTCGGAAGAGAAGCCCGTTGGGTACAGCAACATGTATATCGAAAAGGAAGAGGGCGACTTTCTCGGATGGGACTTGCAGGTCTCGAAGGAGCAAGAGGGTTATCGCGTAATCCTGTTCTGCGGCGCAGGTGTTCCAGAAGGACCTATCCGCGGCCATTTGGAATCGTTGCATGGGGTTCAGACTTTCACGCCCAAGAATGATGGTTGCGGTAGTCCTCTGAAGGTCGAATTTGTGCCACGTGGTGTCTATCTGACGACTGGAGAGGGCGAACGGGAATTGGTCCCTCGTCACATTAATTTCATAAAGCAGGAGCGCTACGAGTGAAGCTAACGCTGGGACAAATTGCGGATTGGATTCATGCTGAGGGCGAGTTTGATATGGGTGCGGAGGCGCTGGGGTATTCGATTGACTCGCGGACGATTGGCGCGGGGGATTTGTTTTTTGCGGTGCGGGGCGAGCGCGTGGATGGGCATGATTTTGTTGAGACGGCGTTGGCGGATGGGGCGGTGGCTGCTGTCGTGAGTATGCGGTGGCTGAAGCCTGCGCTGGTGGACGAGGCGCGGTTGTTGCGGGTTCCGGATACGGATGCGGATTGTGTGTTGGGGTCGATGCAGATATTGGCGAACCGGGTGCGGAGGGCGTGGGGCGGGAGGGTGATCGGGGTGACGGGGTCGGCGGGGAAGACGACGACCAAGGAGTGTGTGGCGGCGGTGCTGGCGACAAAGTTCAAGGTGCTGAAGACGGAAGGGAATTTCAATAATCATTTTGGATTGCCGCTGACGTTGTTGCGGCTGGAGCCGGAGCACGAGGTGGCCGTGCTCGAGATGGGGATGAATCATGCGGGGGAGATTCGGGCGCTGGCGAAGATTGCGGAGCCGGACTGGGCGGTGGTGAGTAATGTCGCGGCTGTGCACCTGGAGTTTTTCGAGGATGGGATTGAGGGGATTGCGCGCGCGAAGTATGAGCTGGTGGAGGCTCTGCCGGCTGACGGGATTGCGTTTCTGAATGCGGATGATGAGCGGGTGCGGGAGTTTGGTAAGGGGATGGGGGAGCGGGCTGTTTTGTTTGGGACGAGCGAGGGCGCGGCGGTGCTGGCGGTGAGGATTGAGGATCACGGGTTGCGGGGAACGGAGTTTGAGTTGGTGGCGGGGGCTCGGCCAATGCTGTGGCCGATGGTTCTGCATATGCCGGGAAAGCACAACGTGTTGAATGCGCTGGCGGGGTATGCGGTGGGGAGTTGGAGTGGGGTGGAGCAGTTCGACGCGGTGAGTGCGCTGGAGCGGATGCGTCCGACGGAGAAGCGCGGGAATTTGGTGGAGTGGGGCGGGGCGGAGATTGTGAACGACACGTATAACTCGAATCCAAAGGCGTTGGAGGGGATGGTGGAGGCGCTGAAGAAGACAGAGGCGAAGCGGCGGATTGTGGTGGCGGGCGAGATGCTGGAGCTGGGGGCTGAGGGGGCTCGGCTACATGAGGCTTGTGGGGAGGCGATGCTGGGGGTGGATGTGGTGGTGGGGGTGCGGGGGTTGGCGCGGGAGCTGGTTGCGGGGGCGCAGTCGGTGGGCGTTGCGGCGGAATTTGTGGAGACGCCGGAGCTGGCGGGGGAGTGGCTGCGGGAGAATCTGCGGGAGGGGGATGTGGTGTTGCTGAAGGCGTCGCGCGGGGTGAAGCTGGAGCGGGCGCTGGAGGTCCTGCGGGGACGGCGGGAGTCGTGAGTGGCCGCACGAGCGTACAGAGGGTGATTCCTCGGGGAGGTTACGCGCGGGAATCACATAAGAAACACAAGCGTGAGAGGTAAGATTAGCCGAGAACTGCGGCTGCACGATCCGGTTCGACGACACAGACGAGGCAAGTTCCGTTGCTCTATTGGTTGCTCTATCAAAAATTGTTTCCGTACTTTCCGGTGTTTCGGATCTTCCGCTATGTAACGTTTCGCTGCGCGTTTGCGAGCATGACGGCGATGCTGATCGGACTGCTGATTGGGCCGTTCGTGATTCAACGGCTGCGGGAGTTTCAGATCGGGCAGTTCATTCGCGAGGATGGGCCGCAGAGCCATCTGAAAAAGGGTGGCACGCCAACGATGGGCGGGGTGCTGATTTGTATTTCGATCCTGGTGCCGACGCTGCTTTGGGCGAACCTGACGAATCCTTATATTTGGCTGGTGATGTTTGCGACGGTTGCGTTTGGCGGGATTGGGTTTGCCGATGACTACATCAAGGTGGTGAAGAAGCGGAACCTGGGGCTGACGTCTTGGCAGAAGCTGGCGCTGCAGTTTGTGGTGAGCGGAGCGATTGCGGTGGTGCTGCTGGTGATGCGCGGCGAGCATGCGTATTCGACGCGGCTGATGGTGCCGTTTGTGAAGAAGCTTCGTCCGGATTTGATCATTGGGAGTTTGTTGAGCTATCCGCACCTTTGGCCGCTGGCGTTTGTGCCGTTTGTGATCTTTGTGATGCTGGTGCTTACGGGCTCCAGTAACGCGGTGAATATAACGGATGGGTTGGACGGACTGGCGATTGGGTGCACGATTATTGCGGCGGGCGCTCTGACGGTGTTGACGTATGTGAGCGGGCACGTGGTGTTCGCGGATTATCTCGAGCTGCAGCGGATGCCGATGGTGACGGAGCTGACGATTTTTTGCGGGGCGATGGTGGGGGCGAGCATTGGATTTCTTTGGTACAACGCGCATCCGGCCGAAGTGTTTATGGGCGATGTGGGGTCGCTGGCGCTGGGTGGGGCGATTGGGACGGTCGCGGTGATCATTAAGCAGGAGCTGCTGCTGCCGTTTATTGGCGGCGTGTTTGTGCTGGAGATATTGAGTGTGATTCTGCAGGTGGGGAGTTATAAGCTGCGGAATGGGAAGCGGATATTCAAGATGGCGCCGCTGCATCATCATTTTGAGTTGATGGGGTGGTCGGAGTCGAAGGTGATTACAAGATTTTGGATTGCGGCGCTGGTGTTTGCGCTGTTTGCGCTGACGACGCTGAAGCTGAGGTGAGCATTTCAATCAAAGTCGGCGTCCTGGCTGTAGCGCTTTCGATCTTTATCGCTGTCGTCGTGCTGTTGAATACGGATAACGGACGGATGGCACAAGGCGGCGTACTGGGCGAACTGGTAGCCTTCATTATGTTCGTCTATGCAGCGCAGAAAGGTTCTCGCTGGTGGCTCACAGGTCCTGTGGCCGTGATCTTGTTTTGGATTACAGCGGCTCATATAGATTTCTTATGGAAATGAAAAACAAACGCGTGTTGGTGGTGGGGTTGGGAAAGAGCGGGCTTGCGGCGGCGCGGTTTTTGAAGACGCTGGGCGCGCGGGTTACGGTGAGCGATGCTCGGCCGGCGATGCTGATTGCGGAGCTGTCGGAGTTGCTGGAGCAGGGGTTTTCGGTGGAGGCGGGAAGCCATGGGTTGCTGACGTTTCGGCGGCAGGATTTGATTGTGGTGAGTCCGGGTGTGCCCATGTCGACGCCAGAGCTGAAGCAGGTGCGGGCGATGGGGGCGCATATTATCGGAGAGCTGGAGCTGGGGTTTGAGTATTTGAAGGGTGAGGTGATCGGGGTTACGGGGTCGAATGGGAAGACGACGACGACTACGTTGATTGGGGAGATTTTGAAGGCGGCGGGACGGCCTACGCTGGTGGGCGGGAATATTGGGCGGCCGGTTACGGCGATGGTGGAAGAGAGTGTGGAGCTAAGCGGGGGTGGCGGAGAAGCAGGTCCTCCGCCTGCGGCGAAGGATGACAATTTAAAAGAGAGTGGCGGCGACTTCAGGGGAGAGAAGACGGTTTGGAGTGTGTTGGAAGTTTCTAGTTTTCAGTTGGAGACGGTGGAGACGTTTAAGCCGCGGATTGCGCTGGTGCTGAATATTACGCCGGACCACCTGGATCGGCATGGAACGTTCGAGGTGTATGCGGGGCTGAAGGCTCGGATTACGGAGTTCCAGACGGCTGAAGATTTTCTGATTTTGAATGGGGAAGACAAAGAGACGCAGATGATTGCGGCGAAGACGAAGGCGCAGGTGTACTGGTTCAGCGGGCGGCGGCCGATGAAGCAGGGGGCGTTTGTGCATGGCGAGTCGATTCTGTTCGTGGCGCGCGAGGGAGCGAAGGCGGAGCCGGTGATGCCGGTGGCGGAGATTTCGCTGGCTGGTGCGCATAACGTGGAGAACGTGCTGGCGGCGGTTTGCGCGGCTCGGCTGGCGGGGGTGGAGAGCGAGACGATTCGCGCGGCGGTGCGGGACTTTAAGGCTGTCGAGCATCGGCTGGAGTTCGTACGCGAGGTGGGGGGAGTTCGTTATTTCAACGATTCCAAGGCTACGAATGTGGACGCGACGATGAAAGCGGTGGAGGCGTTTGGGGGTGGGATTTATTTGATTCTCGGAGGAAAAGACAAGGGATCGGACTACCGGGTGCTGGAGCCGCTGCTGCGCGAGCGGGTGAAGACGGTTATCACGATTGGTTCAGCGGCAGAAAAGATTGAGCGCCAGCTCGATGGGGTCGTAAAGATAGAGAGAGCGGAGACGCTGGAGCGCGCTGTGGCGTTTGCGCGCGGCGCGGCGGTTGCAGGCGATGTAGTGCTGCTGGCTCCGGCGTGTGCGAGCTTCGATCAATTTGAGAGCTACGAGCATCGCGGTCGCGTGTTCAAGGAACTGGTTGCTGTGTTGTAGAAGCAAAAGAAGAAGCAGATTCCCAGAGGGAATGACAGAAAGAAAAGCAAGGGCAAGGGCTTTGACGCGAAGGGCGCGAAGGGAAGCGCTAAGTTTCGCGACGCAAGGCGGAGATGTAAAGCGGATAGGTGTAGAGAGAGATGGCGAAGCGGGTTGGCGTCGATAAATGGTTGTTTGGGACGGTGCTGCTGCTGGTGCTGTTTGGATTGGTGTCGGTGTTTTCGGCGTCGGCTGTGATTGCGAAGGCTACGCTGGGATCGCCGTATGCGTACGTGATGAAGCAGGCGGGGTTCGCGCTGGCGGGGATGGTCGCGCTGTTTGTGTTGATGCGGGTGGATTATCGGAAGTACAACAACCCGAAGCTGATCTTTCCGCTGATGGGCATTACGGGGCTGCTGTTGCTGGCGGTGTTTGCGTGGGGCGGGATGAATGGGGCGCATCGGTGGGTGCGGATTCCTGGGCTGGGAACGCTGGAGCCGTCGGAGCTGGCGAAGCCGGTGATTGTGGTGTTCCTGGCGTGGTTTCTGCAGACGCGAATCCACACAATCGATAACGTGAAGGAGACGATTCTGCCGGCGGTGATTCCTCCGCTGTTGTTTGTCGGGTTGATTTTGATGGAGCCGGATTTAGGTACGGCGCTGGTATGCGCGGCGGTTCTGATGCTGATGCTGTACCTGGCGGGGTTGCAGATGAAGTGGCTGCTGGTGGGCGCGGCCGCTGCGTCGCCGGTGTTGTACTACATGCTGTTTCACGTGGCGTGGAGAGCGCGGCGCATGCTGGTGTTTCTGCATCCGGAGGCCGATCCAAAGGGCGCGGGATTTCATATCATGCAGTCGCTGATCGCGGTGGGGACAGGCGGGATTCGCGGGCTGGGATTGATGGAAGGGCGGCAGAAGCTGTTCTACCTGCCGGAGCCGCACACGGATTTTATTTTTGCGAATATCTCTGAAGAGCTGGGGCTGCTGGGGGCGATCTGTGTGTTGGCGGCGTTCTGCATTCTGGGGTATCGCGGGCTGAAGGCTGCATTTCTTTCGACCGATCCGTTTGCGCGGTTCCTGGCGTTTGGGTTGACGACGGTGATTCTGGTGCAGGCGTTCTTCAACATGAGCGTGGTGTTGGCGCTGCTGCCGACGAAGGGGATTCCGCTGCCATTTATTTCTTCGGGTGGAACGAGCGTGTTTGTGACACTGGCTTGCATGGGCGTGCTGCTGAATGTGACGCGCGAGATCGATTAAGAGCAGGGTGTAGGGGATAGAGTGTAGAGGATAGTGAAAGACGACGCGTTGCGGGTGATGATCGCTGGTGGCGGTACGGGTGGGCATGTTGTGCCGGCGCTGGCGATTGGGCGGGAACTGCGCGATGTGCATGGGGGCGAGGTTTGGTTTGTGGGGACAGCGCGGGGGTTGGAGACGCGGCTGGTGCCGGAGGCGGGGTTTCGGCTGGAGCTGGTGCGGTCGGGGCAATTGAAGAATGTGAGTTTGGCGACGCGAGCGCGGACGATGATGGATTTGCCGCTGGGGGTGTTGCGATGCGTTTCGTTGCTGCGGGATTTTAAACCGCTGGTGGTGGTGGGGGTGGGTGGCTATGCGAGCGGGCCGGCGATGATTGCGGCGCTGGTGTTGCGGATTCCTACGCTGGCGTATGAGCCGAATGCTGTGCCAGGGATGACGAATCGGGTGGTGGGGAAACGGGTGAGCGCGGCGGCGGTGAACTTTGGGCAGACGGCGAAGTATTTTCGGAATGCCGAGGTGACGGGGGTTCCGGTGCGGCCGGAGATTTTTACGTTGCCGGCGAGGCCGGCGGGTGCGGCGCCGCGTTTGCTGGTGACGGCGGGGAGTAATGGGGCGCTGGTGTTCAACGAGACGATGCCGTTGATTGTGGCGCGGCTGCTGGAGGATGTGCCGGGGTTGACGATTGTGCACCAGTCGGGGCCGCGGGCAGTGGAGGCTACGCGGGCGGCGTATGCGGGGAGTGGCGCGGATCCTTCGCGGTGGGTGGTGGAAGCGTTTTTGACGGATATGCCTGCGCAGTATGCGGCGGCGGATGTGGTGCTGGCACGGTCGGGGAGCACGGTGGCGGAGTTGTGTGCGGCGGGAAAGCCGTCGTTGCTGGTGCCGTTTGCGGGCGCTGCGGATGACCATCAGCGGAAGAATGCAGAGGTGCTGGTGGAGGCTGGCGCGGCGGAGATGTTGTTGCAGCGGGAGGTGACGCCGGAGAAGTTGCGATCGGCGCTGGAAGGTTTGTTGAAGGATGGGGCGAGACGAGCGGTGATGGCGGAGAGGTCGCGATCGCTGGCGCGGCCGGGAGCACTGCAGCGGATTGCTGAGATGGTGTTGCGGTTGGCTGGGCGGTAGAGTGGTTAGTAGGAGTTTGAAAGAAGAAGGGCTGAGGAGTTGATCCTCAGCCCTTGATTTTTGTTGGTCAGCAGACTCGCTGTTTAGTGATGTCCGCCGCCGCCGCCGTGGCTTCCACCACCACCACCGCCTGCATGACCGCCGCCGCCGCCACCGCTGTAGTGACCACCGCCGCCGCTGTAGCTGCCGTGGCTTGCGTTGCCACCGCTATAGCCGCCACCGCCGTAGCTGCCGTGGCTGGCGTTGCCGCCGCCGTAGCTGGCGTGGCTTGTGTTTCCACCGGTGTAGCCGCCACGACTTGCGCCGTTGATGCCTGAGCCGCGGTAGCCTTCACTGCCGTGGGCACCGCCGTTGTAGCCGGCGTGGGCGTAGGAGGCTCCGCCGGGACGGCCGTTGTAGCCGGCGTAGGCGTGGTTATAGTAGTTGCCGTGGAAGCCGGGTCCGAAATGGCCGTAGGCGTGGTTGTACCAGAAGTGTCCGCCATTCCAGTAGCCGCCGTAGAAGCCGACACCGAAGTAGCCCCAGCCGTAGTTGATGCCGCCATAATAGCCGACGGTCAGGCCCCAGTAGCCGGGATACCAGCCGTAGTAGCCGCCACCGTAGCCCCAGTATCCGGGGGTCCAGAGAGCGCCGGAGTAGGGAGGAAGGACCCAGGCACCGCTGACCCAGTAGTAGCCGCCGCCGCCCCAGGCCCAGTATCCGGGGGTCCAGAGGTAGCCATCGCCGGGGCAGGGGGGCTGGTCGTAGTCGGGGTAGGCGGGAGGGGCGACATCAGCCTGGATAGCAGCTTGCCCGGGGGGCGGACCGCCCTGATCCTGATACTGCTGAGGCGGCTGGTTTTGATAGTCCTGGCCATCCTGCGCCCGGGACGCTGGCGTGGCCAGCGCGGCGGCGGCTATTGCCAATGCTGCCAAAGAGTTGCGAGTTGCGCGTGTGAATTGCATGATTCCTAGACCTTCCGGCCGCTGATCGCATTCTTTTTAGCAGGATGCGCGAGTGCGGCGAGGAGAGTCCGGATGGTTGGTTCTCCGAATCCGGCTCTCGACAGATTAGACACGTATTCTAGTGGTTTTGTTGCGGTAGGTTGTCGCGGGTTTCGACAATTGCAGGTGGCGGCTCAGGAGACACCCGGTCTCGGGCTTCCGTGGTTCTTGATGGAGGGGTTGCGATGCCCTGCTAATGGCGTCAACGAATGGATTGATGTGACCAAAAAGCCATTGTGAAAAGTCGTCCAACTTGCTTGCGTTTGGCGGCACGAGGGGTCTAGGCTAGCGTCGAAATTTGTTTTATCCGTTCGTGCTTTTCCATCCAGGAGGCAAGTTAACGGTGACAAATCCTACCCTCGCAAATCTTTCCTCATTCCTTCCGACCGACTCGATTCAAGGTCTTGCCAGTCACTTTGGGGCTTCGCCAAGCACCATTGGCAATGGAATCCAGTCGTCTATTGCCGCTGTGGTCGGTGGTCTTGCGCAGCGATCGGGCGACCAGGGCTTTCTCGGGCAGTTTTTGAAGTCGGCTTCAGCGACACCTGAGAATGCCGTGAGTACCGCGTTGTCCAGCGGCGCGTTGACCAATCCTACTTCGAGCTTTTTTACGGGCGGCACGCAACTTCTCTCCACGATCTTTGGCGGCCGGCTAGGCTCCGTGATGGACGGGCTTGGCGGGCAGACAGGGCTGCGTGGTGCGGGAGCGACGGCGCTGCTGGTGTTGGGGGTTCAGACAGTGATGGGCTTTGTCGGCGGCAAGGTGCGCGATGGCAGCCTGAATGTGGGCAATTTCCCCGGCTTTCTAGCGCACGAAAGTGAGGCGTTGAAAGGGTTCCTTCCGGCGGGATTCTATCAGCCTGGGCCTGTTTCCACGCCGGTCACTCCTGTTGCGGCCCGGCCTTTGCCACCCGAAAAGCGGAGCTCGATCATGCCCTGGCTGCTGGGCCTGTTGGTGCTTGCGCTGCTTCTGGGCTTCTGGTGGTTTCACTCGCAGCAGACCGAGGTGGCGACGCAGCCAGCTCCCGCGGTGGCGACTCCCGCGCCAGCCACAATCACTTCTTCAAACGGGGTCGACCTTGGCGGGTTAGTCGACGTGACGCTGCCAGACGGGACTGTGATTCACATCCCGGCACGAGGAGTCGAGAGCAGGCTGCTTGCGTTCATCAAAGATCCGGCTAGCGTTCCTGACAAAACTACGTGGTTCGATTTCGACCGCTTGCTGTTCGACACGGGCGCTGCGACGCTGCAACCGCAGTCTCAGGACCAGCTCAACAATATTGCTGCGATTCTGAAGGCATATCCTGCAGTCCACCTCACGATCGGCGGCTACACCGATAACACCGGGGACGCGGCGCAGAACCTGAAACTCTCACAAGACCGCGCCGACAGTGTTGTGAATCAGTTGCAGACGATGGGCATTAGCGCAGACAGGCTGGTCGCGAAAGGATACGGCGAGGACCATCCGGTCGGGGACAACTCCACTGCAGACGGCCGAGCCGCCAACCGGCGAATCTCCATGTTGGTGACGGCGAAGTAGTGACCCGCTCGCATTCCGCATTGCTGCTGACGGCCTTCATGATGAGGGCCGTCACTATTTGGGCGATGATTTGGGGCCGGTGAAGAGGGACTTAGGGCAGAGGACGTGGACGCCGTCGTTGGTGTCGACGAGTTGGGTGATGTCGACGTCGCAGGCGGTGGAGATAAGGGCGTAGGCGTCGTCGCGGGAGAGGTGGGGGTAGTCGGGATTTTGTTCGGAGAGGAAGGTGATCATGTTGCGGACGGCCATTTCGGTGGCGGTCTTTAAGTCAGGCGAAAAACCCATCGCGATATAGGCGGTGGGGGTTTCGGCGCGGGGCCAGAGGAGGCGCTGGCGGCTGGCTTCGCCCTTGTGGAGGACGAACTGGAAGGTGCCGGTCAGGAAGGTTTCGAGGGCGGTGATGTCGACTTCGCCGTTGCCCTGGCCGGCGTGGCCATCGCCGGCTTCGAAGAGGGCGCCTTCGGCGTGGACGGGATAGAAGATGACGGAGCCGGCGGTGAGCTCCTTGTTGTCCATGTTGCCGCCGTGCATCCAGGGGGGCGCGGAGTTCCACTTGCCGGCGGACTCGGGGGGCGCGATGCCCATGGAGCCGAAGAAGGGACGGAGCGGGATGGTGATGCCGGGGGCGAAGTCGGCGGTCATGGCGGTGCGGTTGAGGGGGATGATTTTGGTGCGGCCGTAGGGGAAGTCGTCGGGGAGGAAGCCGCGGCCGGCGCCGAAGCCGTTGCAGGCGAAGTCGGTGGTGATGTCGATTTTGAGGACGCGGACTTCGAGGATGTCGCCGGGCTGCGCGTCGGCCACTGCAACCGGGCCAGTCAAGATGTGGCCGCCGGGGCCGCGGTCGGATTGCGGGACGCCGGCGTAGAGAGGAGCTAGCCAGGCGGGAATCTGGGTGGGGGCGACGCCTTCAGACTGGAGGCGCTCGGGTGGGCCGCAGGTGGAGGCGGTTTGCATGATGACCGTGTCGCCGGAGTTGACGGTGAGGACTGGCTTGGCGTGCGCGGAGTAGTAGCCCCAGGCTACGGTGGTGGGCGTGGCTAGGAGGGTGTGGGTGGTCTGGGCTTGAGCCTGGGAGAGGAGGGGCGCGGCGAGAATGGCGGCTAGGAGGAGGTGGGCGGGGCGCATGAGTTTGTATAGCACGGCTGGGTCTGAGAACAGCCAGCTGTTAGCGATTTCCCTGCTCGGCCTCGCGGATGATGGTGGGAGCGAGGTCATCCATGCCGGGAGAGAGGCGGAGGGAAAGGTGAGTGAGGCTAAGCTCCTCTCCTGTGAGCATGGCGACGCCGAGAATTGGCTGCTGGTTGGGGAGCAGCCATGACGATGTGCCGAGACCCTGGCGGTTGGGTGGGGTGATGAACTCGACGAGTTCTTTGCTCTTATAGATCAGGCGATCTTCGGGGTAGGGGCCGAAGGGGAAATCGGTCGCGGGCCTCAGCCCCTCGGCGATGACGTTGTTCACGAAGTCGCGATGTGCGGGAAAGACGCGCGCGATGACTTCGGCGACGGCAAATCGTCCGGAGGTGTCGCCGACCATTGAGGATAGCTGGATGATGGGGCCGGTGAAGCCTTTCCAATTCGAATCGAAGAATTGTTTGGGGTTGAGGGGTGTTGGGCTGATATAGAGATTGTTGCCGCTGGAGCCGTAGGTTTCGAAGCAGTACCAGTCGCGAGGTCCAAGGACGCCTTCGCCCTCGAAGCCTTCGTAGTAAGCGAGACGGTTGGCTGCGGTTGGGTCGAGATGAAGGTGGAGGGGCGGCTTGTGTGGGGCGGGTTGTGGACCTATCTGGCCGTCTGCCTTGCAACCGACGAAGGGGATTGTTGAAGGCGGATGCGCGGGCTTTTGTCCTGAGATGGTGGGAGAGAGGACGAGGGCGAGCGCGGTTGTGCAGGCGAGGGACTTGAGTTGGAAAAGGGAGGGGCGGGGGAGCATGGCGGAAACCTTCGGGGTCCTTCGGCTGCGCTTCGCAAAAGGCGCGAAGCTGCGCTCAGGATGACAGATTGTTGGTGGGTTCGCTACGAAGAAGTTCTTACATGTTGCTTATCACTCACTCTCTTCCGTGGAACAATGAGTGTCGATATGAGTCTTCCGGAACATGCCATGTTTGCACCTTCGCAGAGGGTGCACTTTATTGGGATTGGCGGGATTGGGATGAGTGGGATCGCGGAGATTCTGCTGACGATGGGGTATGCGGTTTCGGGGTCGGATTTGCGGGGGTCTCCGACGACCGAGAGGCTGGAGCGGTTGGGGGCTGTGATTTATGTCGGGCATGCGGCGGGGAATGCTGCGGCTAGTGATGTGGTGGTGACTAGCTCGGCGGTGGCTAAGGATAATCCTGAGGTGGTGGAGGCTCGGGCGCGGAAGATTCCCGTGATTCAGCGGGCCGAGATGCTGGCGGAGTTGATGCGGCTGAAGTATGGGATTGCGATTGCAGGGATGCATGGGAAGACGACGACTACGTCGATGGTGGCGGCGGTGTTGGCGGGTGGGGAACTCGATCCTACGGTGGTGGTGGGTGGAAGAGTCGACGCGATGGGGTCGAATGCGCGGCTTGGCAAAAGCCAGTACCTGGTAGCCGAGGCTGACGAGAGTGATCGGAGTTTTCTGAAGCTGTCGCCGATTCTTGCGGTGGTTACGAATCTTGATCGTGAGCATATGGATTCGTATGCGGATATGAGCGATGTCGAGAACTGCTTTGTGGAGTTTATGGATAAGGTGCCGTTTTATGGAGCGGTCACGGCGTGCGTGGATGACGAGAGGTTGAGGGGGATTCTGCCGCGGGTGCGGAGGCGGGTTTATACGTATGGGGTTAGCGCGGAGGCGGACTTTCGGCTGCGGATGCTGTCGGCGGAGGAAGGCTCGCATGCGCGGTTTGAGGTGAATGCGCGGGGGTTGGTGCTGGGGCCGTTTGAGCTGCATGTGCCTGGGCGGCATAACGTGCTGAATGCTACGGCGGCGGTGGCGATTGGGGTGCAGCTGGGGCTGACTCCAGAGAAGATTGCTGCGGGGCTGGCGACCTTCAGGGGTGTAGACCGGAGATTTCAGGTGCGGGGCGTGGAGCGCGGCGTGACCGTGATTGATGACTATGGGCATCATCCGACGGAGATTCGGGCGACGCTGCAGGCGGCGAGGGAGTGTGGGTATGGGCGGGTGCTGGTGCTGTTCCAGCCGCATCGTTTTACGCGGACGCGGGATTTGATGGAGGACTTTGCGGGGGCGTTTGGGGATGCGGATGCCGTGCAGGTGTTGGATATTTATGCGGCCAGCGAGCAGCCGATTGAGGGGATTACGGGGGAGACGCTGGCGGCGGCGATTCAGGCGAAGAATGGGGGGCGGGTGATGTATGCGGCGTCGATGGCGGAGGCGGTGGAGCGGTTGGTGGAGGATGCGCGGGCGGGGGAGATGATTTTGACGCTGGGGGCGGGGAGCGTGTCGCAGGCGGGGGTGATGTTGTTGGACGCGCTGCGGTGATGTGCGGGGGCGGTGCCCCCCGAGAATATATATCGGGCCTTCAGCCCTTGGTGCGTGGAGGGGTGTTTTCCCAGGCCTTCGGCCTAGGCTGGTATATGTCGGGCCGTTGGCCCTTGGTGCGGGCCGTTGACTCCTGGGCGCGCCGAAGTGGGAATGGAATGTTCCTGATGGGGTACCCCTGGCGTAGTATTTCGGCGGGGTGGGTGGGGACCTTTATAGTTGAGGTAACGGCGATTCTTCCGCGGCCTTGCTCAGGGCCTTGCGGAGATGAAGAAGACAGGTGCGAAGCGCGTGTCCGGGTACGACTCCGGACTGGGCTCGGCGGTGCTTACGGCGCCTGAGGATAGCTATGCTTCGGAGGGTGAGGGTCGGGCGAAACGACGGGGGCCGGCGCCTGCGGGCGCGTACCAGCGTGGATTTGGCGGCGATCGCTATGAGTCGGGGGCGGACAGCTCCTATACCGATGAGTCCGAGTATGTTCCGCAGAGGGGGAAGCTGGGGGCGCGGTTTCGCAGCTTGCCGCGCAGTGTGGCAGGGCGGATCTTCCTGGGGGTGGTGGCGTTCGCGTTGCTGGCAGCGGTTGCGGTCGCGGTTGCCGGGGTGCGGTCTTACCTGATGCATGATGCGCGCTTTGTGCTGGCGAGTTCAGATGACATTCAGATCACGGGAGCGGAGCACCTGACGCGGGAACAGATTGTTACAGTGTTTGGCGCGGATTTGGAGCGGAATATTTTTCGGGTGTCGTTGGCGGAGCGGCAGGAAGACCTGGAGAGGTTGCCGTGGGTAGCGCATGCGACGGTGATGCGGTTGTTGCCGAATGTTCTGCGGGTACAGATTACGGAGCGGACGCCGGTGGCGTTTGTGCGGCAGGGGTCGCAAATTGGATTAGTCGACGCGAGTGGCGTGCTGCTCGATATGCCTGCGGATGCGGCGGGCGATCCGCACTATTCGTTTCCGGTGCTGACGGGTCTGTCGGCCGATGAAGCGATGTCGGAACGGACGACGAAGATGGAAGTATACGAACAGTTTCTGCATGAACTGGATGGCTCGGGGCAACACCTGACGAACTCGGTGAGCGAGGTGGATGTTGCGGATCCAGAGGACGTGAAGGCGCTGATCACGTCGGGAAGCTCAGACATTTTGGTGCATTTTGGGCAGGAACAATTTTTGAAGCGGTACCAGGAGTTCGAGCAGCATCTGGAGGAGTGGAAGCAGCAGTATCCGAAGCTGGCGTCGGCGGACATGCGGTATGAAGGGCAGATTGTGCTGGAGATGCAGGGGGATGGGAAGACGGCGGCCATCTCAGCGGGCGCGGTGGAGGCGGGCAGCGTGGTGAGCCCTGCGCCGGTGATCACGAAGCCGGTAACGGAGACGAAGGCGGTTGCGAGTGTGAAGCCTGCGGCGGTGAAAACTACTGCGCCGAAGGCTGTGGTTGCGAAGCCGGTGTTGAGCGCTGCTGCGTCGAAGCCGGCTGTGCCGAAGCCTGGCGTGGCGAATGGTGCTGCGTCGAAGCCGGCTGTGCCGAAGCCTGGCGTGGCGAATGGTGCTGCGTCGAAGCCGGCTGTGCTGAATACTGGGGCGGCGATCGTTGATGCGCCGAAGGGCGTGGTGTTGAGCGCTTCCGGGTCGAAGCCTGCGGTGCCGAAGCCGGACTTCTCGAGCGCGATGCCGAAGCCCGCTGCGCCAAAGCCTGTGGTGTTGAACGGGAGTGCGCCGAAGGCTGGGGCACCGAAACCTGGTGCGCCGAAACCCGCAGCGCCGAAAGCTGCGGCTGCACCCAAGACGGTGGCGGCGAAGAAGGTTGTGGCGAAGCCGGGGGCTGGGAAGGCGAAGCCGGGGTCGGGGATGAGCGCGGCGAATGCGAAGGTGTTTGCGCGGTTGGCGGCTGAGCATAAAGCTGAGTTGGCGAAGGAACAGCAGGCGAAGGAACATAAGGCCGGGGCGGCGAAGGTCGCGAAGAACGGATCGGGCGGGAGCAAATCTGCGGCGAGTAGATCCGGCGCGGGCAGTGTGGCTACCAAGAGTGGAGCGACGCCATGAATTCCAAAGGAATGAATCCATGAACACAAAGATGGACAACCTGATTACGGTGCTGGACGCGGGAAGCTCGAAGAGCTGCGTGCTGGTGGCGGAGTTAATTGATGGCGTGCTGCGGTATCGCGGACATGGGATCGAAGTGTCGCGCGGGATGCGGCGCGGGGTGATCTCGGATTTGGGGCCGGCGGCGAAGGCGATCAATGCTGCGGCGCTGACGGCGGAGCGGAGTGCGAAGGCTCCGATTGAGACGGCGGTGGTGGGGGTTGGCGGGCCGCATGTGCGGGGGATGAACTCGCAGGGCGGCATCAGCATGGGCAGCCGGATGAAGGAGATTACGCGCGAGGATGTGCGGTCGGCGATCGACAGGGCGCGGAGCGTGGGGCTGGCGCCGGATCGCGAGGTGCTGCATCTTTTGCCGCAGCAATTTATTTTGGACGATCAGAATGGGATCCATGATCCGGTGGGGATGGTGGGGAACCGACTGGAAGTTTGCCTGCACCTTTCGACGTGCTCGGGGTCTGCGGCGCAGAGCACGGTGACGTGCGCGAACCGGGCGGGGCTGGAGGTCATCGACACGGTGTTTGAAGGGATTGCGGCGGCGGAGGCGGTGCTGTCGGCTGACGAGCGCGAGCTGGGTGTTTGCGTGGTGGATATTGGCGCGAGCTCGACGGAGCTGGTGGTGTTCTTCGAAGGCAGCGTGGCGCATACGGCGGTGCTGCCGATTGGCGGCGATCATTTCACGAATGATCTGGCGGTTGGTCTGCATGTAAGCGTGGAAGAGGCTGAGCAGTTGAAGCGGATGTATGGGAACTGCGTGGTGACGTCGATTCCGCAGATGAACGAGATTGAGATTGGGAGTGATTTGGCTGTGGGCGGACATTCAGCGCGGATGGTGCGGCAGCGGTTTTTGGCGGAGATTCTGGAACCGCGGGCGCGCGAGTTGCTGACGATGCTGCGCGACAATCTTCGCACCGGCGGGGTGCTGGAGGCGATGGGCGCGGGTTGCGTGTTCACGGGCGGCGGAGCACACCTGGTGGGCTTTCTGGATAACGCCGAAAGTTTGCTGCGGGTTCCGGCGCGCATTGGATATCCGGTGCCGCTGAGCCGGATGCCGTCGGAGCTGGCGAAGCCGGAATTTTCTGTGGCGATTGGAATGTTGCTATACACGCACCGCACCCAGGTACGCAAGGCGAGCGAAGAACAGGGGCTGGCGCAGAAGCTGAAGTCCATTTTTGCGGGCAGTTTCTAAAGACAGGGATTAGACCACCCCAGCAAGCAAAGAACGCTTGCTGGGGACCCCGGGGGAACAGGGATGAGGGATTAGAAGGGAAAGGCTGGAAAACGGCGGTTAAGGCTGGGGAGGTGCGGCCAGAAGGCGCTGGATGACGGTAGACTGGGTGTATATGAGATTTTGCACAAGGCTGGTTGTAGTTCTGTTCGGACTTTTAGGATTTGGGTGTGCCGCGGCGGCACATGCCCAGGCGGGTGTGTACATCGGGTATCAGGCGACGCAGTTGCGTGGCATTACGTGCTTCGAGCCAGCGCCGGCTCAGTGCTCGAGCACGGGCGGCAAGGTGAACCCGGCGGGCTGGCAGGCGGGAGCTTACTACGACTTTCGCAATGTAGGGCCGATGCGGCTGGGAGTGGATTTTCGGGGTGGCGTGATGCACTCGAACAAGTCGGCGACGAGTTCGGCGGGTGGTGGCGACACGACGGTTTTGGACAACGCACTGCTGGGGGTGAGAGGCTCGTTTCACACGCCGCTCCCGTGGCTGACTCCTTATGTGCAGGTATCGGCGGGGTATGGGCGCAGCAATGCGACGCTGCCGTTCGGCGAGAGCCAGACGCCGACCTCTCCGCGATACGAGGACAGCTACATCATGTATGAAGGGTTCGCGGGCTTGACGATACACATCTTCCCGCTGCTGGATCTGCGGCCGATAGAGGTTGGTATCGGGAACATGAACCGAGTTGGCAGCAGCGGGGCGACGATCGATGGCCCGAGCTCAGTTGGCGTGTTGTCGATCGGCGGCTCGGTAGTATTCCATATGCCGTCGAAATAGGTTGACGCGACAGATTTGCAAGGGAACCGGTGCACGCACGGACGCACCGGTAACCGATTTAGATGCGTGATGGATTTGGTGAATGCACTTGAGGCGTTCGCCGTGCACAATGAAGTGAATCGCCAACGCCGAAGGAGATACGCTTATGCCCATGCCGTCTGAAAATGCACCCGGCGTTCCGCAAGACTCGCTTGACGAGAAACAGGATTCCCTGCGGATCCAATATCACGAGGAGACGCGGCGGAACGCGCGGATCAAAGTGATTGGGGTGGGCGGTGGCGGCAACAATGCCATCAACCGCATGATCGAGGCGAATGTTCAGGGCGTCGAGTTTATCGCAGCCAACACGGATGTGCAGGCGCTGGAAGGGTCGCATGCTCCGGTGAAGCTGCAGTTGGGCGTGAAGCTGACGAGCGGTCTGGGCGCGGGAGCGAATCCGGACGTAGGCCGTCGTGCGGCGCTGGAGGATTCGGACAAGATCATCGAGGCGCTCGAGGGCGCGGACCTGGTATTTGTGACGGCCGGTCTGGGCGGAGGAACGGGCACAGGCGCGGCACCGGTGATCGCGTCGTTGGCGAGCGAGATGGGCGCGCTGACGATTGCTGTGGTGACGCGGCCGTTTGGGTTCGAAGGGAAGCGGAGGGCGATGCAGGCGGAGCGCGGGTTGCAGGAGCTTCTGGAGTCGGTCGATACGCTGATCGTGATTCCGAACGACAAGCTGCTGACGACGGCGAAGGATGCGGGCTTCTTTGAGAGCTTCCGGATTGCCGATGATATTTTGCGGCAGGGTGTGCAAGGAATTTCGGACATCATCACGATTCCCGGCGTGATCAATCGCGACTTCGCGGATGTGAAGACGACGATGGCGGGAATGGGCTATTCGGTGATGGGAACGGCGGTACGGTCGGGGCCGGACCGGTCGAAGGATGCGGCGAAGGCTGCGATCGCTTCGCCGCTGCTGGAGGCTGGAGCGATCGATGGGGCGCGCGGAATCCTGATCAACATTACGGGTTCGAGCAGCTTGAAGTTGAGTGAGGTAATTGAGGCGAGCTCGATTATCCAAGAGGCGGCGCACGAGGACGCGAACATTATCTTTGGCGCGGTGCTGGACGAGAGCCTGGGCGAGGACGTGAAGTTTACGGTGATCGCTACGGGGTTCCGGGAGGCGATGCCGGCGCGGCGGGAGCGGATGATGGCGGCGTCTGCGTTGCCGACGGCGCATCACGAGATTGTGCCGCCGAGGGTTGTGTCGCGGCCACTGGTGCCACAGTCTGCGCCTGAGGAGAAGCCGAAGGCTGCGGAGACGACGCAGCCGTTGATCTTCGGATCGCAGGCGCCGAAGCCGGCGATTCGCTTTGCGAGCGAGACCGAAGTACGGGAGGCGCTGGGCGCTGCAACGGTCGCGGAGCCAAAGGCTCAGGCTGTGCCTGCGCCGGTAGTTGCTGCGCCGGTGATTGCGACGCCGGTAGTTGCGACGCCGGTAGCTGCGGAGCCGGTAGTTGAGGCGCCGGTGCAGCGGCCGACGTATCCGGTGTCGTCGTACTACGAGACAGCGCGGCAGCAGGCATGGCACGAGTTGCCGCGGGTTGAGTACACGCCGCATCCGGCAGAAGACTTTGGGGATTTTGGGCCGTCTTATATAAAGGCGGTCGAGGAGCCGAAGGCTGTGGTGATTGCTGACACGCCGACAGCGGCGGCGCCGGTTCCGATGGTTGTGGAGCACATTCCGCAGGCGGTCGAGCAGACGGAGTCGGAGTTGGCTGCGGAGGCGCAAGGGAAAGCGTCGGTGTTTGACGATGAGTTTTTCCGCAAGCCGAAGGAAGAGGCAGCGGAGGCCAAGGCTGCTGAAGAAGTGGCACCCAAGGCATGGCCGGATGCAAGGATTCCGTCGTTCGCGGGGTACGCGAGTGAACCTGCGGCGGAGAGCGATGAGTTGGATATTCCGGCATTTCTACGGCGGAAGCAGTAGAAGGTTTGCCATTGATGGATAACGCTTGAGTATGGGCGGAGTGGCCGGTGAGATGTAGAAGGGTGCGGTCGTTTTGTGGCGGCGTGTTTGGAGTCACGGACAGAAGAGTTGCAAGGTATGAACGTTAGCAGATAGATGAATTTTCGCAGAGAAGAGACGGAATGGGACGCAGGATATCAGGGCTGGTGATGGTGTTGGTGATGCTTGCAGGCGTGCTTGGCGCGCATGCGACGATAACGCCGGCTCGACATAAACACAGGATGATTGTGGCCAGCACATCGCACCGGATGGTGGCGCACAGCGTACGGGGGACGCGGGCCGCCCATTACGCGCACGCGGAGTATGCGCACGTGGCAGCCCATGGGCGGGCGGCGATGCTGCGTGTGAACGGCAGGCGGGGACGGGTTCGGTACTACGGGGAGAGGTTTACGGCGAGCAGCTTTACCGATCAGAATCTGCTGACGGCAAATGACGTGAGTGCGGGCGAAGATCCGGTGGTGCGGGCGGCAGCAGTTGAAGCGCTGGGCAACATGAATGGGACGGTGCTGGCCATCGATCCTTCCGATGGGCGCATTCTTGCGATGGTGAATCAGAAGCTGGCGCTGAGCGCGGGGGCGGAGCCTTGCTCGACGATCAAGGTGGCGGTGGCGTTGTCGGCGCTGAAGGAAGGCTTGGTGAAGGCCGATACGCCGGTGAATCTGGGCGGGCATTACGCGGTGGATATGACCCATGCGCTGGCGCGGTCGATTAATTTGTACTTCGAAGTGCTGGGGCGCTCGATGGGCTTTGAGCGGGTGAAGCACTATGCGAATGAGTTTGGGCTGGGCGAGCTGGCCGGATATAACATTCCGGGCGAGCACCTGGGGGTCTACCCCGATACGGAGCTGCCGGCGGCGAGTGGAGGCGTGGGACGGATGTGCTCGTTTGGCGAGAGCATCTCGATGACCCCCTTACAGCTAGGTGCGCTGGTGTCGGCGATTGCGAATGGTGGCACGCTGTATTACCTGCAGCATCCGACGACGCAGGCCGAGGTTACGAACTTCCAGCCGCAGGTGAAGCGGCTGCTGGACATCAAGGATGTGATTCCGCAGATTCTACCCGGGATGGAGGGGGCGGTCGACTTCCGCGATGGGACGGCGCGCTCGCTGCGAACGAACTTTGTGCAGTTTCCGGTGTTCGGGAAGACAGGAACGTGCTCGGATAACGGGACGCGGTTTGGCTGGTTTGTGAGCTATGGCGATGCGCCGACGGGACGAATTGTGACGGTGATCTTCCTGGAAGGCGGACGGGATACGTTTGGTCCTAAGGCAGCCGAGCTGACGGGCGCGTTTTATCGCGCGATGTTTGACCGGAACTACTTCCTGCAGTCGAAGCCGGAGACAACTGCTTTGGTGGGGAGCGGTAGCGGCACGCAGCAGTAGGGGTGGGCAACGTGGGAGAACTGTTGCATCCTAGTGGGTGAGGCAGTGGCGCACGATGAAGATCCTGACAGCAGAAGAGATGGGCGCGGCGGACCGGCGGTCGGTTGAGGCGGGCGTGCCCGTTGCGACGCTGATGCAGCGTGCGGGCGAGGCGGTGGCGCGGTTTTGCCTGAGGCGATTTGGTGGAGATGGGCTCGTCGTCGTGCTTGCGGGTAAGGGAAATAATGGCGGCGATGGGATGGTTGCGGCGGTGCGCCTGGCTGAGGCAGGGCGGCGCGTGCGGGTGGCGCTGCTGGGGAAGGCGAGTGAGTTGAAGGGGGAGGCGGCGCACGCGTGGGGGTTAGCAACCCCCCTTTGTGACGAGGATGCCGTCGCGAAGATGGGGCACCCGGTTGAAGGTCGGGGGCAGGTGGAGACGGTTGAGATTGAAGATGAGGCGGGGTTGCGGGCCGCGCTTGAGGGTGCGGCGCTGGTGATTGATGCTGTGGTGGGAACGGGGTTTAAGCCGCCGCTGCGTGGGCTTGCGGCAGTGGCACAGGGGGTGTTGGCTGAGAGCGGCGTGCTGGTGGTGGCGGTCGATTTGCCGAGTGGGTGGGATGCGGATTCGATGGAAGAGAAGGCTGAGGGGGCGTTTCGCGCCGACGCTGTGGTGACGTTTACGGCTCCTAAGCTTGCGCATGTCTTTGGGCATTTGACGGCAGCTACGTTTGGGCCGGTGGTGGTGGCGGAGATTGGGACGCCGGCTGGGGCGATCGTGTCGACGAGTGGGCTGACGTGGGGTGGGAGCGCGAAGGCGATTGCGGAGACGCCACGGGCAATCAATGGGAACAAGGGGCGGTTGGGGCATGTGCTGCTGGTGGGTGGAGCGTTTGGGAAGGCGGGCGCGCCGTCGATGGCGAGCGTGGCTGCGCTGCGCACCGGTGCCGGGTTGGTGACGGCTGCGGTGCCGCGCGAGATTTTGCCAATTGTCGCGGCGGTGGCGCCGGAGTTGATGCTGACGCCGCTGGAAGAGCAGAGCTCGGGGTCGAGGGTGCAGGGCTCAGGGTTCGAGGTGGGTGGATTGGCGCTGGAGCAGTTGGAGAAGGAGCCGCTTAAGGCGCTGCTGAGGGGGATGACGGTGGTGGGGATTGGGCCTGGGCTGGGGCAGGAGGGAACGACTCCGCAGTGGGTGCGAACGTTTGTGGGGCGGGTGACGCTGCCGATGGTGATTGATGCGGATGCACTGAATGCGCTGGCAGGGAGGACGTCGATGCTGAAGGACGCTGCGAAGAAAGCGGCGCGGACGATTGTGCTGACGCCGCATCCGGGAGAGATGGCGCGGCTGGTGGAGATGAGCGTGAAGGAGGTTGAGGCGGATCGGGTGGGGCTGGCTCGGCGGTTTGCGACGGAGCATGGCGTGACGCTGGTGCTAAAGGGGTGGCGAACGCTGGTGGCGCATCCGGATGGGCGGGTTGCGGTGAATACTTCGGGGAATCCTTCGATGGCGAAAGGCGGGAGTGGGGACATTTTGACTGGGATCGTATGCGCCATGCTAGCGCAATATGCTGGCTCGGGAGAGCGGGACGATGTAGCTGCCGCAGTGGAGGCGGCGGTGTTTCTGCATGGGCTGGCCGGAGACTTTGCTTGCCTGGTGCAGGATGAACATACGGTGCTGGCGACGGATACGGTGGGACATCTGTGGGAGGCGTTTCGTGCGCGGGTAACAGATGCGGATGGGTTGACGTGGATTGCGGGGACGGCGGCGAATGGGGAGGCGCGATGAAGGTGTGGGGTCGGGAAAAGCGGCTGCGGACGCGCAGTGAGAATGGAACTCTTGCGCTGGGAGAGATGCTGACGGAGTTGCTGCCGGCGCCGAAGCTGGTGGTGTTGCGCGGAGATTTAGGGATGGGAAAAACGACGCTGGTACGCGGGATGGCTGCGGCGTTGGGGGCTGATTCCGCGGAGGTTACCAGTCCTACATTCACGCTGGTGCACGAGTACAAGGGGCGGAAGACGCGGCTGATTCACCTGGATCTGTATCGCCTGGAGGAGGAACGGGAGATTGAGGGGATTGGGTTGTGGGAGATGGCCGAGGCGCAGGATGCGCTGGTGATGGTGGAGTGGGGCGATCGGTTTGCCAGCGTGATGGAGCGGGCCGATGCGGAGATCGCGATTGGGCAGGGTGAGGCTGAAAATGAGCGGCTGCTGATGGTTCGATGGTAAGAATCTGAGGGGAAATGCAAAAGGCCGCGAATGGATCGCGGCCTTTGTTTTGTGGGTGATGGGCTAGAACCGGGCGTGCCAGTCAGCGTTGGTACGGTCGCGAATGGCGATGAAGCTCGGAACGAAGATAGTGGAAGCGGAAGCGAGTGCTACGAGAGCGAGGTACATAGTATTTCTCCTTTGGCGCGCGCGACCGGGCATGCCGGGATTGCGGCGCTCTAATAAAGCGTTTGGTATCAGTGAATGTCTGCCGTGCGGGCGGTGTTGAGATCTTGACTCAGCCGTCGCGGTCGCGGGAATAAAGTTGTGGCTAGCGGTTCCCAGGAGCTCACCGGGAAGCTTCAGCCGCCGGTCGCTCGCTCAGTTTGAGGGAGGGCATCCGGTTTCTTGTGCACACAACCTGTTACGTATAAGAGTAGCGATAGGTTCCAGCTGATGCAATCTTTTTATCGCTCACTTTGTTCGGTATTCGCCCGCTACCCATAATTTGTTGGGAAAAGCGGGGCGAATCAGGTCTGAGTTGTAGTACGGGGGTTCGGGAGGGATAGTTCCGTGAAAGGGCGATGAATCTATTTATCGCGGGTGCGGCCGTTAATCTTTCGGGATCAGCGGCCTTCTAATCCACTAGGGTCGGCGGCCTTTGAAGCGATAGATGGCGCAGAGTTCGTCGCCTGTGGAGCCGTATTCCTTTTGTTGGGCGATGGCGACGAGGTCGGCGGCGTGGTCGGCTGGGGACATGGGGACGAGGCCGTTCCAGAGGCGGGTGAAGGCGGGGTGGCGGTCGAGGTAGGAGTCGTGTTCGGCGTTGACGTAGAGGAGGTCGAAAGGGCGTGGATTGTTGGAGATAGAATGTTCGACGTGACGGAGGAAGCGGCGCAGGATGGGGAGTTCGAAGGGGTGGAAGAGGAAGGCGAGGGTGGGTTCGGAGGGGAGGAGATGGGTGGTGGCGTCGGCGTGGTGGAGGACGAGGGGGGAGAGGGCATTGGCTTGTAAGTCGTTGTGCCATAGCGAGATATTGGCGGAGGCGATGGCTGTGAGGTCGGGGTTGAGCTCGACGCCTTCTACGCGGAGGAAGGGGAATTGGGAGGCGAGGAGCATGGCGCGGCCTTTGCCGGCGCCTATGTCGAGGAAGACGGTGCGGTCAATAGGCTGGGGGTTGGTGCGCTGCAGCCAGATGTCTAACAAACCATGGAGGATAGAGGGGGCTACGCCGTAGTAGGCGGTGAGCTCGGAGACTTGCGCGTTGGTGCCTTCGGCGATGACATAGCCGGGGATGAGGCCGGAGGTATCGGTGTGGTGGAGCTGATCGAAGGGATGGATGGCGGGTTCGTGCTTGGGTCGGGGCATGAGTTTGGGGCGAATCGTGGGTGTTTGTGCGCGACTGAGGTGGGTTTCGGGTTGCGAATCGGGGTCTTGAGCGTGGTTTCGGGTAGCGCGGAGTCTAGAGGATGGGGAAGAGGGCGGGGAGGAGGTTGATCTCGACGCGGGAAATGGAGGGATGGCCGAGCAGGCGATTTTCGACCTGGGCGGAGAGTTGGGCGTTGGCTGTGTCGTCGGTGGCATTCCCGGCGCCAACGGAGTGGAGGGTGATGTGGGCGATGAAGCGAGGAGGGACGCCGGGGACGTTGGCGCCGGGGGCGTCGGGGTCTGGGGTGAGGGTGGCGGAACGGACGAGGCCGGCGGCGACGATGTTTGGGCCGGTGGGGGTGTAGCAGTCGCGGAGGAGATGGAGGAGGTCAGCGTCGGTCATGAGGGCGTCCTTCTCACTGTAACGGTTGGGGTGTAGGATGGGCGGCGATTCTTCGCTAGTAGGTGCTGGCAATGGGGGGTCATTCGCTAGACTGATCGGATGCTGATCGACAAGGTGGAGGGGAAGACTGCTGCAACGGCGTGGGGTCCTGTCGTGTTGTACGTGGTTCTTGCGTATGGAATCGCGTGGATGCTTTGGTTGCCGCTGGTCCTTGGACCTTCGGGGCCGCGTGTGACACGTTATGACGCGTACCTTCCGTTCTTCGGTTCGTTGGGAACGGTGGGGCCATTGATCGCGAGCTTTGTGGCGGTGCGGTATGAGACGGGCCGATGGGCGATGCCGAGCAGATTTTTTCCGGCGAGGCGGCTGTGGAGCTGGGTGAACCTGTTGACGGGGCCGGCGCTTACTATCGTGGCGTTCGTCGTTATTCCTTACATGATTTGTATTGCGCCGGGATACAAACTGATCTCACTGGGGTTTCTGACACCGCTGTCGGCGGTGTGGCCGAATATGCTGGGCGGACCACTGGAAGAAGAGTTCGGATGGAGAGGATATCTGCTGCCGCGGCTCGCTAGCCGGATGGGCAATACCTGGTCGACGCTGGTGGTGGGCGTGATCTGGGCGAGCTGGCATCTTCCCTTGTTTTTGTATCGGGGGTGGACCGGAGCGAGCTTCTGGTACTTCCTTCCGCAGGTGATGGCTTTGGCGGTGTTTGTTTCGCTCGCATACTTCGCGACGGGGCGAAGCATTCTTGGACCCATTTTGGTGCACTATGCCTTTAACACGTGCTCGACCATGCTGGACAAGGCGTTTTACCATTTGCCGCGTTATGGCAATCGGGACGTGGACGCGATCATTTTGATTTGTATGGTGGGGATTGCGCTGATCACGATTGCGGTAACACGAGGGCGGTTGGGAGAGGGTGGATGGAGATTCTCAGGGCCTCGGGGTCGGGTAGAGGGTGGCGGAGCGGCCTAAGCCCGGCGACGATGTTGGGGCCAACGGTGGTGTTTCGCGAACCTCAAGCTGTGCTTCGGGACGACGCGCCGCAGAGCCTGCTTGATTTGTTTGCCAGCTACCAGTCTGTGGGGTAAGGTAGTGCGCGCTGGCAGATCGTGAGCTTTGGGTTCTGGCGGGTTCATAATTTTTATTTGAGTGAACCGAACTTTCTGCGAACGCAACGCCTCTCTTCAGCATGCACACCGGAATTGAAGCAAAGGAGCCCGCGACGCAAGACCAAACGCTGCTTGTGCTTCTTGCACAGAGCGGCGACCGGGGTGCGCTGGAAGAACTTCTGCGTGAGGCGTATGGGCCGTTGCGGCGGTACATTATTTATCTCGCGGGCGCGGGGATGGCTGATGACATTTTGCAGGAGACTTCGCTGCAGATTTTTCGCAAGCTGCCGCACCTGCGCGAGCCTGCGGTGTTTCGCGCGTGGACGTTTCGGATTGCTTCGCGGATTGCGTTCGCGCATTTGAAGAGCGCGCGGCGGTGGCAACCGCTGGAGGACGCGCCGGTGGAACAACTGACTACCTTCGATGAGCGTCTTGGGGAGCCGCCGGACGAGGGGTTCCTGAGGTTGATTGAGAACGTGTCTCCGGCTAGCCGGGCGGTACTGCTGTTGCGGTATCAGCAGGATTTATCGCTGGAGGAGAGTGCAGCGATTTTGGAGATTCCTGTGGGCACCGCGAAGTCGCGGCTGCATTACGGGGTTACGATGCTTCGCAAATATTTAACCGATGAAAGGAAACCAGCATGAGCCCTGAATCTTCTAACCCTGAAAACCCGAGCGGTGAGCGCGCGTTTGTGCAACAAGCTTTGGCAGACGCTGATCGATCGGAGCGCACGTCGCGGATTGTTGTTGGCGTGCTTGCCGTACTTGTTGTGGTGGTTTTTGTATGGATGCACATGCACATGTTCCCGCCGGACAACCTGGGGGAACTGTTGCACTCGATACTGCGCGTGGATCTTTTCTTCCTGGTGCTCGCGTTCGCGCTGACGATGTATCTGCGGCAGGTGATGAACAAGAACACACGCACGATTCTTCGCGCGCTTGCGAACACTCGTCAGCGCTGAGGTGAAACTATTGCGCTCGCTCGCTGGCTTCGCGGGCGGGCGCAAATTCATCGCCTTTGTTCCACTCTACGGGGTGGGGTGCGTTGACCACTTGCCAGCCTAGGTCGATGCCGAAGCGGGCTAGTTTGGCGTCGCCGGTGAAGTCCCAGGTGGGGTCAAAGTTGTCGGAGAAGTTGTGGTAGTGGTTGTCGTTGAATTCTTTTTCCTGGGCTGCTCCCCAGGCGCGGTCGTGGCCTTCGTAGAGGGTGCCGGAGTCTACGGAGAAGGCGGGGATGCCTACGCGGGAGAGGCTGAAGTGGTCGCTGCGGTAGTAGCTGCCGGCTTCGGGGCGGGGGTCGGGGACGATGGTTAGGTTGAAGCGTTTGGCGGTGGCTTCGACGTTTGGATAGAAGGTTGTGCGCTGGGCTCCGTTGACGTTGATTTCTTGTTGCACGCCGATGGGGAGGAGCATGTCGAAGTTGATGTCGAGGGAGATTTGTGACGCGGGGATGGGTGGATGCTGGCCTAGGTATTCGGAGCCGAGGAGGCCTTGTTCTTCTGCGGTGACGGCGGCGAAGATTACCGAGTGGGGTGGGTGGATGCCGGATTGGGCCCAGGCGCGCGCCATCTCGAGGATCATCGCTACGCCGGTGCCGTTGTCGGCTGCGCCGTTGTAGATGTTGTCGCCGGGCATGTTGGCGACGAAGCCCAAGTGGTCGTAGTGGGCGGTGTAGAGGACGGCTTGCTCGTGCGCGTTTGCGCAGGTGGTCACGCGTTCAAACTGGCTGTTGATGTAGCCGCACGCTTTGCCGGGGAGGATGGCTACTACGTTGGGGCTTTGGAAGGGGCGGACGGTGCTGGTTACGGTGGCCTTGAGGCGGACGGGGAGTTCGATGGCGTGGAAGCCGGGCTTGGCGGCGGCGGCGAATTCTTTGTCGAGGTCGAGGTTGCTTAGGGCGAAGAGCTTGCGGGCTACGTCTAGCTGGATCCAGCTGGCGGCTTGGAGGCGGGGGTTGGCGTCGTCGCGGAGGAAGGTTTTTTCGCCGGAGTTGGAGTTGTGGACTACGTTCCAGCCGTAGCTGGCGAGGTCGGTGCGATGGATGATGAGGGCGCCGATGGCTCCTTTGCGCGCGGCCTGTTCGAACTTGTAGGTCCAGCGGCCGTAGTAGGTGAGGGCCTTGCCGGCAAAGAATTTCGGGTCGTCGGAGGGTGGGTCGCCGACGATGCAGAGGATGACTTTGCCTTTGACGTCGACGTTGGCGTAGTCGTCCCAGTGGTACTCGGGTGCGGTGGCGCCGTAGCCGACGAAGACGATGGGGGCGTCGAGGGTGGTGGTGGGGGTGAGGGTTTGGTTGGAGACTACGAAGTCGTCGCCGAATTTTAGGAGGACGGGTTGGCCGGTGGCGGGCTCGAGGGTGAAGGTGGTTTGGTCAGGGATGACTTTCATGCCGACGAAGTTTACTTGCTGGAGGTAGGTGCCGTTGTCGCCGGCGGGGGCTAGGCCGTAGAGGGCGAATTGCGTGGCGATGTATTGGGCGGCGAGTTGGCCGCCGCGGAGGCCGGGGTAGCGGCCTTCGAAGAGGTCGTCGGAGATGAATTGGTCCTGGGCGCGGATGTTGGCGGCACTTACGGAGGACTCTACTGCGGCGATGGAGCCTAGGGCGACGTTGGGCGCGGTTTGAGCGAGGATTGGCGCGGCGAACGCGCTTGCGAGGATCGACAAGAGGGCTGCTGCCGTTTTCGTGATTCTATTGCCACCGATTTTCGTCATCCCTCTGTTATAAAGCGCGCGTTGCTGGCCGTCTATTTCGGGTTAACCTTCGCTACTCGAGAATTTTTGGGTGCAGCGACAAAACAAGAAGCGGGTTCCTAGAGGAGTGACAGAAAGAAAGGCAGGGGCGAAGGGCAAGAGCGAATACAGGGGTCTCTCCACTACGCGCTGCGCGCTTCGGTCGAGATGACGAGAGTGGGACTAGGATGGAGTTCGAAAAGTTTATGGAGGGGTGTATGGGAGACGAACAGATACGTGAAGCGTTGGAGGCGCATTGGCGGGCGTCGGCAGCGGGCGATGCCGATGCGGAGCATGATATTTATGCGGACGATTCGATCTGCGATTATCCGCAGTCGGGCGAGCGAATTTTGGGGAGAAAGAATTTGCAGGCTCTGCGGAGTCATCATCCCGGGAAGCCTTCGGGGTTTCAGGTCAGGCGAGTTGTTGGGAAAGATGATCTGTGGGTCACGGAATACACGATCACGTATCAGGGGCGGGCGGCGTTCACTGTGAGCATCATGGAGTTTCGCGAGGGGAAGGTGGTGCACGAGACGCAGTATTTTGCGGATCCGTTTGAGGCGCCGGCGTGGAGGAAGCAGTGGGTTGAGCAGGGGGCGTGAATCAGAAGTTGAAGACGGGACCTAGTTGGAGGACGAAGCTGCCGCGGTTGATGAACTGTTCTTTGGAGAGCCAGCTGTAAAAGGGCGGTGCGCCGGTGCCGGGGTCATCCACTTTGTTGGTGCGGTAGCGGACGATGGCGTCTTCGAGGCCGATGCGGAAGCCGATGCGCTGGGTGAGGCGGTAGTCGAAGCC
>Ga0302228_10000264_pt1 | contig 47446 bp, 40 predicted proteins | sample II_Palsa_N1_2_FD_193519 | JGI IMG/M metagenome (GOLD analysis project Ga0302228, IMG submission 193519) | Peat permafrost microbial communities from Stordalen Mire near Abisko, Sweden - II_Palsa_N1_2 | ecosystem: Environmental > Terrestrial > Soil > Palsa > Peat permafrost | place: Sweden... | reverse complement strand
TCGACGCGCTGGCCGTTTGTCCGATGAAAGGCACAGCATTTCCATCGGCGGAAGTGGAGGTCTTTGTCGACGGCTTCTTCGCGGCGCCACTCCCGCTGCAGCCGTTGTTGGGGGCGGGAGTTAAGTACGTGGGGCATCCGATCATGTCCCAGGAGATCTTGATGTTCGTCAGCCGAATGTGGTGGGTGTGAGGGTTCACTAGGGGTTGCGTCGGATCAACCGCGCCCTCCGGTGTCTTTCCAAAGCCAGACATGGTCATATCGGCGGAGAAGTCGGCCGTTCCCCGGTCCGACCGGAGGTCCATCGACCATTGGCCATGCATCTCCCATGGGCTGCCTTTGACGTTCGCACTTAAGGGCGAATAGTCGTTGATCAGGCCGCTGAAGTGCACTGGCTTACGCTCCTGGCCTAGAGCGAAGGTGACCGGAAGCAATAGAAGCAGGCAAAATGCACGTACCGCGGAATTGAGGATATTGCTTTTCATGAAAAACCTCTGTTGTGGCGATTGACGTTCAGACTCAGGGACACCATCCGCTCCGCTGGCGTGCATTTTCAAGAGGTAAAGGGCAGAAGTGGCTGCATTTCCCCGCTTTGCTATCCAATGCCGTCGTTTGCCGTGCCTTGGCAAGGTAGCGGTACAATTTGGCTTTCCGCATGGGGCACGATCGCACCCCAAACTGGAGAGAGCGATGGGCGAACAACCCCTGGGTTCACGGCCAGCCGAGACAAGGCCGAGTGACCGGCTGGACTCGTGGAAGGAGATCGCGACCTACCTCCAGCGCGACGTGACCACGGTCCAGCGCTGGGAGAAGCGCGAGGCAATGCCTGTCCGCCGCCACCTGCATGACAAAGCAGGCTCGGTCTACGCTTCCCGGGTGGAGCTCGACGCGTGGGTGCGCAGTCGAAATCTTCCCGTCGGAGAGGAAAATGGGAACGTTTCTGCGATGCCAGCCCTTCTCGCATCACAACGGACGTCGACGGTTGGATCCAAGTGGAAATTCATCGGCCCGCTAGTAGCGCTGAGTTTGTTGGCAATCGCCACCTATCTGTGGCTTGAGAGGGCGGATCACTTCTGGCGAAGCCCCATCTCCGATGCGCGCTTCCAAACGCTGACAGACTTCGATGGATTGGAGCAGGCTGCAGCGATCTCACGCGATGGCCACCTGGTGGCGTTTCTGTCGAACCGGGATGGACCGATGGACGTTTGGGTCACCCAGGTTAATTCGGGCGAGTTCCACAACCTGACCCATGGAAGCGTCCGCGAGCTGGTAAATCCATCCATACGAACTCTGGGGTTCTCGCCTGATGGTTCGCTGGTTACATTTTGGGTTCGCAAGCCGGGCGATTCCAGCGGCGATACGATCGATACCTGGGCAGTGCCTACGCTCGGCGGCGAGCCCCGACCGTACCTGGAAGGGGCAGCCGAGTATGACTGGTCGCACGATGGATCGCGGCTGGCTTACCACACGCCCGGTTCGGGAGACCCGCTGTTCGTTACCGACGGCAGCGTGCGACCAGGAGCCCGGCCCATCCTCACTGCTTCCGCAGGGTTGCACAGTCACTTTCCGCTGTGGGCGCCCGATGCGGCCTTCCTCTATTTCGTTTTGGGAGAACTGCCGGACAAACTCGACGTCTGGCGCATTCGTCCTACTGGCGGGACTCCGGAACGAATCACGTCGCAGGATGACCAGATCACTTACCCGGTCCTGCTCGACCCGCGGACGCTGCTGTATCTTGCCGGCGACCAGGATGGTTTAGGGCCATCGCTCTACAGCATGGATGTCGAGCATCGGCTACCGCACCGGCTGACTTCCGGGCTTGACCGATATACATCACTGGCCGCCACTGCGGATGGGCGTCGCCTCGTAGTTACGCGGACTACACTTCATGGAACGCTGTTTCGGATCCGCATTGGGGATTCCCCTGAAGAGGTGTCCTCGGCGGATCAGATTCCGCTGACGACCAGCTCGGGCTTCTCGCCGCGGCTGGGACCTGACTACCTTCTATATGTCTCCGCAACGGGCACGGGGGAGAGCATCTGGAAGCTTGCCAACGGAGTGAGCACGGAGTTGTGGCGGGGTGAGGGGGCGCGAGTCTTCGGCGGCCCATCCATCTCCTCGAATGGTCGATCCATCGCATTCTCGGCTCGGCAGAATGGGAAGGCGTTGCTGTACGTTATGCAGGCGGACGGCACCAACGCACATATTCTGGCTGACTCGCTCGATCTGCAGGGCGCTCCGGCCTGGGCGCCCGACGGGCGATCCATTGTCTCGGCGGTGGACGATCACGGTGTCCCGCACCTCTTCCGCGTTCCCGTGAACGGCCGCTCGCCGGCTTCCTTCGTCCGCGAGTACTCGCTCGATCCCACATGGTCGCCGGATGGCAGGCTGCTTGTCTATTCCGGGCCCGACATCGGCACTACGTTCTCGCTGAAAGCGGTGACAGCCGATGCAACGCCGCAGCTCCTGCCGGTCCTGACTCTCACGCGCGGGGCCCGACATATCACCTTCCTGCCTGGAGGGCGGTCCGTCGTCATCCTTCGGGGCGAGATTCAACACAAGGATCTGTGGCTGGTCGATCTCGACACAGGGGCAGAGCGGCAGCTCACGAGCCTCCCGCCCGACTTCGATGTACGCGACTTCGACCTTTCGCCGGACGGCCGCGAAGTTGTCTTCGAACGAGTGCAGAAACGCTCTGACCTGGTGCTGCTGGATCTGTCCCGGCCGTAGTCTGGCATCGTCTGGGGACAGGCACTGAAAAGCTGTCGGGCCATCGATCGTTCGCCCGCAAGGGTCCACCGCGCACTGGATCGTGGTTGGACGATGCTCTAAAAGAGGAGTCGTCCGCCAACCTGGATGACGCGCATGGCGGATGCGCCAGTGATCGTGCCGAAGGTCCCGCTATTAAACGTCCCCGCGGGGGCGCTTAAGCTCACCATGTTGAAGACATTTGTCGCCTCACCACGGAATTGGAACTTAATGCGTCCGTGGATCGTGAAGTCGCGAAAGATGGCTGCGTCGACGTCCCGATATCCCGGCGCATCCAGGGCATTGACGCGCACTATTCCATCCAGATGGGATGGTCCTGCACCTGCAGGGCATCCTACTGCACCGTTCTTACAGTATGCGGCAGTGTTGAACCACTTTTCCGTGGACGCGGTGAAGACGGATCGCTGGTAGGGAATCAGGTGGGCTGTTTGTCCGGGAAGAATATTGGGGCGGTCGTTCGTGTCGCCGTCGAAATTGTCATCCGTGCCCGTCGTGATGCTGAAGGGTTTGCCGCTATGCAGATTGATGATTGCCGAGATCGACCAGCCATTGAGCAGCGCTCGCACCACCGCGTTGGAATGCCCAAAGTAGTCAGGCTTCCAGACCGCCGAGACAACAAGCTGGTGACGCATATCGTTGTCTTCACGTTGCCGTTCCAGGGAGAGGTCGTGGTAATCTTCGGGCTCTGTTGCCGCGCTGTTGCCTATGTTGCCAGTTGTCTGGAGTGAGGCACTGGCAAGCCCCTTGCTCCAGATATAGAACCCGTTGAGACTCAGATGCTCGCTCAGGCGCTTTACGACGGTGACTTGCAGTCCGTTGTAGTTCGTTGTCTGGCCATCCGTGATCACGTAAGCATTGCTCATGTACTTGGAGCCGACGGCTGGATTGGCGCAGGTATTCACAGTGGCGAAGGGGATTGCATCATAGGGTCGACGGCAGTTGACGTCGCCCGTGGTGTTCGCGGCTGGGTTAGCCGTGTTGTAGATCGGGGCATTTTCATCGATGAATAGGGGAAGTTTGCGACTGAACTCGCCAACATACGCGATACCGAGGGCAATATCGCGAGTGAGTTGTTGCTGCACGCCAAAGTTCGCCTGAACGTTATATGGCCAGCGCATTCCTTTCTGAACGAAGACAAGTGACGCCGGAGATACGTAGCGAGGATTTGCCTTGTCGTAGAGGTATGGAAATGGAGACGTGCAACCGGCGAAGTCCTGGCAGTCCGTCGAATAGATATTCTGCAAACTTACGACGTGCGTGAATGCATTGGTTTCGCGGACGGCGAATGGCTGGAAGTTCTGAGACAGCATCCATTCGTTTCCGGAGATGGTATCGAAGAAGAGTCCAGCACCGCCGTGGAAGACGGTTCGACCATTGTTATAGGGGTCAAACGCAAAGCCGACGCGCGGTGAAACATGGTTGTAGTTGGTGTCGACACCACCGGCGGGGACTCCGGGATCTCCGGGGAAGAGTTGCCCAAGCATTGCGTTCGGTGAAACGGTCGACTGCACACCCGGTTCGAAGACGGCGATGCGTCGCTGGGTATCGGTGGGCGCGGTTTGGACGTCGTAGCGGATGCCAAGGTTCACCGTTAGCCTGGGAAACACACGCCAGTCGTCTTGAGCGAAGAAGCCGTAATTCCAGTAATTTTCATTCGCATCGTCGGGCGAATCCTGGCTCATGGTGTTGGGGTGGCCGATGAGGAAGTCGGAGATGGCGACGCCGGTCCTGGTGTAGGTTGATTGCCCGGACGCGGTGCTCGGAACCGTCGCGCTCGTAAAGTTGAAGACGCCATAGTTGTTCAGCAGCGTCTCGAGACGGTCTTTTTCGAGGTAGATTTCTCCTCCGATATTGATCGTATGCCGGCCACGGGTGGTGCTGAATACATCGCGCAGACCGTAGATGTTATCGCCCGCTAACGGCCCGCTGATGGCATTCGAAAGTGTGAAGAAGTTGGAGACGCTGATATCTGGCAGGGATGGGGTTCCTTGCACGTTGATGTCGGAACCGTATGCGGAAAGTGACTCGGCGGGATCACTTATGCGTCCAGCGAGCATGCGCGAGAAGTTCAGCCAGACCTGATTGACCGACCGTGGTGTCACTGTCCAAACGTCACTGGCATTGGCGTTCTGCTGGCGGAAGGCGTAGTTGGAGAGCGCCCATCCGGGGAGCGTGCCTCCGGATGGCAGCTCGATCTGCGATCCGTTCGCCTGGAAATAGGAAAGCGTAATGCGATGGTTTGTGAAGGTCTGAAAGTCACCCTTGATCAGGAATTCGTTGTTTTCCTGGGGCAGGCCCTGGTTTCCGACGAAGCGATTATCCGGTGTCGGCCGGTTGGGCGAGGGCAGCGGAACGTTCTTGGCCAGCACGGCGGCGGCGACCGGATCGGGAACATAGTTTGGATCCAGGTCGAGCCGGTTTCCGGGTACAGGTTGATGAGTCACTGGATCGCAGACGATGAACCGCCCGCCATACGATGTCACAGATTTATCCGCTGCTGAAAGGGTGGTTGCACAAGCTCCGAGGCCATGCGCGATCGTGGTAGAGGTGGGAAGGTTCTCGGAAAAATTGCCTGCCCGTTGCAAGTCATCGGGTACAACTGTGTTGTAGTTTTGCGGAGTCACCTCTCGCAGCCCACCGTAGCTTCCAAAGAAGAAGATTTTGCTTTTCTGGACGGGCCCGCCAACTGTAGCGCCGAACCGGTTGATATGTTGTGGCGTTCTGGTGGTTTGGAGATAGCTATCCGAGTTGAAGTTCGTTTCCTGGTGAAACTCGAACACGGATCCATGCACCTGGTTGGTTCCGGACTTGGTCAGGACTGAAACAACGCCGGCTCCGGTGCGACCATACTCTGCGCTGAAGTTGTTGGTCTGGACGTCAAACTGGTCGATGGCGTCGGGGTTAGGAATGAAATTTCCCGTGTCGCGAACGCCCGTCATGTTGATGCCGCCGTCGAGGTAGTAGGTCACCTGTCCGACCATGTTGTCTGAGGAACCATTGATGATGACGTGTTCCATGGGCAGACCGATGGAGTTTTCGTTCTGCACGTTCTGCACACCGGCTGTAAGGTTGAGAAGCTGGTAAGCGTCGCGACTGACCAGGGGGAGGTTATCCACCTCTTGATTGGAGATGGTCCGGCCAAGTACGGAGTTCGCAGTGTTCACGAGCGGTACCGTCTCTGTAACCGTGACTACGGTGTTTTCACTGCCGACCTTGAGGGCATAGTTCAGAGCAGCCTCCTGAGTGCCGGTCAGCACAATGCCGTTCCGTAGGATCTCGGTAAAGCCGGGCGCACTCACCTTAACCGAGTAGGGCCCCAGCGGCAGAAACTCCGCGCGATATTCCCCTTGGCTGTCAGTTATGACGGTGCGGGTAAAGTTGGTCTGCGTCTGGGTCAAAACGATGGTCGCGCCCGGAACTGCCGCACCGGACGAATCGGTGACATTACCAAATGCCGTCGCGGTGGAAAGTTGTGCCAGGGAATGGGCCGGGGCAGTGAGGAGAAGTAATACCGCTGCCAGGAAACAGAGGAAAGGTCGCTGATAACGATTTGCTGCTTCATGTCCTCGGCGGCCGTTAGCGTGTCCGGTAAGGGATACATTCCGCTTCGTGGCGGTTTGCTTCTGTGACGTCATGGCGATTCTCCTGAAGTGCTGCGGCCTCGCGCAATTCCGGTTGCGAAGTGTCTTTCCGGCTGCGGAATTTGTTCTTTGAGAGGCACGCACACCGTCAGCCCTGCTTTATGCCGCTGGCAAGTGACTAACGGTTTGGTTCGCCGGTTGGAAAGTAGGTATTTGTAAATGAAGCAGTTATGCTGGCATGTGCGCTTGTGACAAACATGCTGAAGAGCCGCTGAATCGGCGCATGCAATGACTCGGCATGGCAACCTAGGGGATTTAGAGGTGGCAATTCAGTTGCGTAGAAAGGAGACGTCCTTACCAGACATCAACCGCCTCAATCGACGGGGCACCGGTCTTTCCTTCTATCACGTTCACCTTTAAGACGGCCTCAATATTCTTGGTCGCGAGGCTTGCACCGACGCGCTCTCGCAGCAGTTCCATATAGTGGGGGCTGGTGACGAACTGGGCGGCAGCCTCCGTTCCGTTCCGACCGATCCCGGCGACGATCACAACGATGCCACCCGTAGTTGGATCGTGGAAGCGAGCGATGATCGCGTAGTCGTCCGCACTCGAATAGGGTTGGGTCGGATCTCGTTCCCATTTTGCGGATGGGTGATTTCGATCCACAATAGCTTCCGCCGGACCGGGCACGAAGCGAAACCGCAGGGGTTCGAGCAGGCGCATCGTCCAGTCGTTGTTATAGCCACCAATCAGGACCACGGGGCGTTCGCGAAGGTCAGTGAGTACGGTCGATGCAGATGAGCTCGTTTGTACAGTTTTACCAAAACGCTCGAGCTGCCCGCTGATGTGCGCGATCGAGGTGGCGATCTGCATGGAGACAAAGGGGTAATCGATGTCGCGCCCGGCAGTTTTGACCCCAGAGAATCTCTCCGGCGCAAACACCACGCCTCCTGAGCAGATAAGTGTGGTGTTGGATTCGCTCAAAACCGGAGCCCAGAAATCCTGTAGTGCGTTCTCCGAATACGAACGTCCATGCTGCCATGCGAAGGCGCCGATCAGCAGGAGGAGCATGACCGATGAGGCGGTGATCCACAGAATCGGCCGTCTGTACCAGGGCCGGGTCGCGGTGAGAAGAGTGGACTGATCTGCGGTCTGCGCGTGCGCTATCCTTTCCAGCGCGGTGATCTCGAAGGCTGCGCTTGCCATTGGCAGCCCATCGGTTTGACCCTGGCGCGACGGTGCGCGCGGAGGGTCGATCTCATCATGATTACAAAGGAATTCTGGAACGTAGGATCCCGCTGGAAGTGAAATCTGCAGGCGCGACTGGTGTTCGTGATAGTAGAGAGAGAGGCGTTTGCGCACTTCGCCCGCTGTATATCGGACGACGGTGTCGGCGTTGGTATCGTAGTCTGGCGGCCGATGGAAGATTTCGACGCCAAGAGTGCGTTCTTTGAGCAGTTCGCTATGTCCCGATAACGTGCTCTGAACGACATACCGAAGCAACGCCGGGTAACGCTTGCTGTTGCAGAATTGAGGACTGGCGAGGACTTCCTCCATCTCCTGCAGAATCTCTTCCTGGTCCTGTCGGGACTTGGGGTGCCACGTTTCCCAGCTTGATTTCAAGATGCTCATTGCGTATCGCGATAATACCCACCCATTACGGGGACGGGCAAGGCACGTTTGACACAATCCGTTTTACGCCGGTTTCCTCAACATTTCAAATAAGTTATGGCATTAGAACTGAACCAAACGGTGAGTCACTTGTCACACCCCGGTTATTTGCTCAGTCTGTCAGTGCTATCACTGGAGAGAAACTTGTTCGAGCGCCCGAGGAAGAAGTGTCGAGATGTTTGAGAGCAGCCGCCGGCAATTTTTATTCGGAGCTATGTCGGCTGGGGGTGCGGCCCTGCTTGCGCCGTCATTGCAAGCGGTCACTCGTATTGCGTCACCCGACAGAGATCTCATCGCAGCTCCCACGCGGCTCGACGCTAACTGGCAATATCGGCAGGGTCAGCTGGACGGCATCTGGGAGGTCTGGCGCGAAGAAGAGGCCGACCTCTGGCAATCGGTCAGTCTGCCCCACTGTTTCAATCACGCGGATGCCTGCGATCCGGATCGAACCTACTACCAGGGTCATGGCTGGTATCGCACCACCATCACGATCGGCAATCCATTCGAAGGCGGCCGGACGATCCTCCACTTCCAAGGCGCGGGGCAGACCTCCAGCCTCTGGATCGGATCTACATTCATCGGAACGCATAAGGGTGGATATGACGAATTTGTCTTTGACATCACTGAGGCCGTATTGACTTTTCAACGGACCAAGGGTGGTGCGCAAGCCATTCCGGTTGCGATTCTCTGCGATAACAGTCCAGACCCCGAGCGTGTCCCGTCCGAACTCAGCGACTTTTGCCTGTATGGCGGACTCTACCGCCACGTAAACGTTGTGTACCTGCCTGCACTCGCACTCGACACCTTCCACGTTCTTCCAACGGTCAACCCGAATGGTTCGGCTAACGTTTCCATTCGCGGCAGGCTATACAACCCACGCAACCTCTCCACGAGCTGCAAGGTTCGCGTAGAGATCTTTGATCCTCAGGGCCACTCTGTTCATCAGTGGTCCAGCTCGATGCCGACGTGGAGCGATTTCAATGAACTGGTTAGCTTGACACTCGTTAGCCCACGACTCTGGTCGCCTGAAACTCCTGCGTTGTACCGCTGCCATGTGACGCTTTCGACGCCGACCGAAACGTCCTTAATGGAGGAGCGTTTTGGGATTCGACATGTCGAATTCGTAGAGCATGGGCCGTTCAAGCTCAACGGCAAACGCGTTCTGTTGCAGGGAACGCATCGGCATGCCGATCACGCTGGCGTTGCGGCAGCGATGAGCGATGACCAAGTGCGGGAAGAGATGCGGCTAATTCGCGAGATGGGTGCGAACTTTATTCGGCTCGCTCACTATCAGCAGGATCGCCTGGTACTCGATCTCTGCGACGAGCTTGGACTGATGGTGTGGGAGGAAGCACCGTGGTGCCGCGCGGGGGTTGGCGATGCGTCCTTTCAGCAGAATGCGAAGGATATGCTGTCCCATATGATTGAACAGCACTTCAATCATCCGGCCATCGTCCTTTGGGGTCTTGGGAATGAAGACGACTGGCCGGACGAATACCCTGGCGTTGATCATGCCGCCATTCGCGCGTTCATGATCGAGATGCGCGAACTGGCTCATCAGCTCGATAGCTCGAGGCTTACAGCGATTCGCCGCTGCGACTTTGCACGCGACATCCCGGATGTTTATTCGCCTTCCATATGGGCAGGCTGGTACGGTGGGAACTATCGCGAGTACGAGGACAGTCTTCTTAAGCAACGCGATTTCGTCAAGCGGTTCATCCACATTGAATGGGGAGCAGACAGCCAGGCGGGCCGCCACTCCGAGGACCCAGAAGCTGTACTTCGGAGGGTTCCCATTGGAAAGGGGACCGAAGAACGTGGCCTTGCCTACCTCAACAAAGATGGTCATGTTAGGGTCTCCAAAGATGGCGATTGGTCGGAGACCTACGCCTGCAATCTTTTCGATTGGCACCTGAAGACACAGGAAAAATTGGACTGGCTCACAGGCTCCGCTCAATGGATATTCAAAGACTTCGCCTCTCCACTTCGCGCCGACGACGGAATTCCAAACGTGAATCAGAAGGGCGTGGTCCAGCGCGATCTTAGCTTGAAGGAGTCTTACTTCGTCTTTCAATCCTATTGGTCAAAGAAACCCATGGTTCATCTGTATGGACACACTTGGCCTATTCGCTGGGGCAAGCCCGACGAGCCTCGCATGGTAAAGGCGTATTCGAACTGTGAGCACGCCGAGCTCTTTTTGAATGGCGCTTCGCAAGGAGTGAAGAGGCGTGACAGCCAGAATTTTCCGGCGGCCGGGCTGCGCTGGGAAGTGATCTTTCTGAGCGGGAGGAATCACCTCCGGGTGGTCGCAAAAACCGGGGAGGTGGCCTTGCAGGACGAGATTGATCTCACCTACCAGACCGATCCGTGGGGAACGCCAGCCGAGCTGCGGTTGGTCCAGACGCCGGGCAAGGATGGCCGTGTCAACGTCACGGCAAGTCTCCATGACGGAGCGAATGTCCTTTGCCTGGATGCACGCAACCAGGTGCGCTTCACCCTTGCCGGCGGAGGAAAGCTCATCGACAACATGGGAACAACCCACGGTTCCCGGGTGCTACAACTAAGCAACGGAACTGCATCCATATCAGTCGACATGGGTCCAGATAGCGCGCCTGCAAACAAAGCAAGTTGCGTGGTCGGCGTCACCGCACAAGATCTCCCTCCGGCCTTCATCACCTTGGCGGGCGGGACAACAACGCTTGGGAGTTTGAAATGATGCAACTCAACCGCCGCGCTTTTTGCTGCCGTGCCGCCGCCGCATGCTTTACTCACTTCGCATTTGCGGATGCACCTGCACCGACCGGCGGTTATACTCTCGTCGCCCGTACAGATCGCGCGCGCATCCTCGCCGCCGCAACGCGCTACTTGGACATGCCACCGCACGATCACCAGTTATCCAACGTCGCGCAGTCCCGGCGGCGTACGCGATTACTTCTCGCAGGCGGATTATTTCTGGCCCAATCCGCAGGACCCAGGTGGCAAATACATCAATCGCGATGGACAGAGTAATCCTGACAACTTCAACGATCATCGCAAGGCAATGATCGCGTTATCCATCCAGATGCCGGCGCTGACGGCGGCATGGGTGCTCACAGGAGACCGGCGGTACGGGCAACTGGCTGGTGACCATCTCCGCGCGTGGTTCATCGATCCCGATACCCGCATGAATCCAAACCTTGAATATTCCCAGGGGGTTCATGGCGTGTCTACAGGGCGCTCTTATGGCATCATCGATACCCTGCATCTCGTGGAAGTCGCTCGCGCCGCGTCTATCATTGCCCCCACCATCCTCACGAGTTCTGAGCAGCAGGCACTGCACGACTGGTTTCGCGCGTACCTGCACTGGATGAAAACCAGTGAGAAGGGCATTGCTGAAAGAGACACTGTTAATAATCATGCAGTTTGCTGGGCACTGCAGGCTGCGGAGTTCGCCCGGTTCATCGACGATCAAGAGACGAGGGAAGAGGTGCGCACGCAATTCAAGACACTCTTCGTTCCTGGCCAGATGGCTCTCGACGGCAGCTTTCCTAAAGAGCTTGCACGCACCAAACCCTATAGCTACTCCATCTTTAACTTCGATATCCTTGCAACGCTCTGCCAATCGCTCCAAGGCGACGGGCCGAGCCTGTATTCTTTTGTCTTGCCCGATGGTCGCGGGATTTGCAAAGCTGCCGCGTTTCTTTACCCCTATCTTCGGGATAAGGGCACATGGCCGTACAAGCAGGACATTGAGCACTTCGCTTCGTTGCCGGTCCGATCGCCCGGCCTACTCTTCAGCGGTTTGGCTTGCCACCACCAGGAGTATTTGCAGTTATGGACCAAACTGAATCCCGATCCGGGCGACCCGGAAATCATTCGCAACTACCCTATTCGGCAACCGCTGCTATGGGTAAACCAGCCTTCGAGGTCAAAACGAAGTCCACGATGAAGCCCTCAAGCGTCACCGCCGTATATCTACTGCTAGGCGCGTCTTTGATCACTGCGCCGTTTGCCCATTCGCAGACACCGCAGACTCCTGCTCCCGCGGCCTCACCTGTGAATCGCGAAGTTGTAGGGGATGCACCCGACGATCCGGGGCCGCTGGCAACTGATCTCTCGCCCGCCTTAGAGCCCACCGACATCCGCCGCGCTATGAAGAAGGTGGCCGACTGGCAACTGCGTGTCGCGGAGCCCAACTTCAATTCGCAATGGACGTTTGCCGCGCTCTACGACGGCTTGATTGCTGCCTCGGTAGCCACCAAAGATCCACGTTACCGGCAAGCCGTCGTTGAGTATGCGACGAAACAGCAATGGAAGCTTGTGAACGATCGCTTTCCTCATGCGGACGACATGGCGCTCGGCCAGGCGTACGTCGACCTCTATCTGGCAGACCCTCCCGCGCAACGCGATCCCCAACGCATCGCTGATACCAAAGCGATTCTCGACAGGTTGGTAGAGCGTCCAGATGATCCTGTGAAAGACCTGTGGTGGTGGTGTGATGCACTGTTCATGGCTCCGCCGGTGCTTACGCGAATGAGCATCGCCGCCGGTGATCCAAAATATCGGCTGTTCATGGAGCGCGAGTGGACGATTACGACCAAGAGCCTTTACGACCCGAGCCATCATCTTTACTTCCGTGATGCTCGCTATCTGACCAGGAAAGAGCAAAACGGACAACCGATCTTCTGGTCTCGCGGCAACGGATGGGTGATGGGCGCTCTCGTTAAAGTGCTGCAAACGATGCCGACAACAGATCCCCGACGTCCAGAGTTCGTCCAACAGTTTCGCGATATGGCCGCAGAAGTGGCTTCCATTCAAGGAAAGGATGGCTTGTGGCGTTCCGGCTTGCTAGACCCCGACTCTTATCCTCTCCCCGAAATATCCGGATCTGCTTTCTTCACCTATGCCATCGCCTACGGTATCAACGAGCACATCCTTGAACAAGATAAATATCTGCCCGTGATCGAGCGCTCGTGGGCCGGCATGCTGGGTCATATCTATGCTGACGGGCGACTAGGTTCAATCCAGCCTATCGACGGGCAACCGGGCATCTTCAAGCCGTCTGCGAGCTATGTCTATGGGGTAGGGGGGTTCTTGCTTGCCGGCTCCGAACTTGAGAGGCTTTCGCGTGAGAAACGCCTTCCTTCTAATCAAGGGGAGTAGCTGTGGGATCGAAGTTCCTGCGAAGTCGGCGTTTCGGAAAAGTTCGTTAGACCGCCTTGAGGCAAGAAGATTCGAGAAGCATCTCATTTTGTGCCGACGATAGGCGGACTGGCCATCAGATGGGCAGTGGTCAGGCGAAGGTAACAGGTGGTGCGAACCGGCCGCCACCGAATGATCCGTTCGCGCGATCGGTCTCCAAAAAGAACACCATTATGTCGTTTGGGTTGGTGCCTGCTTCGCCAAGCTTCTCGACCAGTGCGGCAACAAGATCTCTTTTCCGGTTGGTGTCCGTTCCTGAAGATACGAGCACTTCAATCATCAGCGTCTGGTCGGTGCGCGGCTTGGGCAGTGCGGGATAGTGCAGATCAACCCTGAAGTCGCTTGGTTCCAAGGAGAGGAAGCGTTGAAAAAGGTCGTCCTCTGGATATCCAGCAGCAATGCTTGCAGCATGAATAGCTCTGGAAAGGCGGTCTTTCTCGTTGTTCGATCGGTTGAACTTCATCGTTACGGTAAACAAGGGCATAAAACCTCCTGATTACTGGAATATCGTTGCTCGCGGCAAGTTGAGTCGAAGCGAATCAGCGGTGCTGAAGCCAGTCGGCGAAAGGCATTTTCGTGGGGCTCTCATCCCGCAGATGTATTTTGTATCTCACGCTACGTTGGACTCTTCGTCGGTGATTCGCGATTGTTGTTTGTTCTTATGACGATGATCGGGCGACTAATCATTGTCCGCTGCAGGTCGTCGAGCTGGACTGGCGAGAATAGAATCTTCCGAATGGCAAGACCCTGCTGCGGAAGACTCGTCGATGCCGCCCGGCAATTCTGCTCAACTGTAGAGCCAGTCAAATTGCGAGATAAAGGAACGCGGTCCTCAGAGTTGAATTGAGGACCGTGCAGTCAGCCGCGAGTCACTAGCTGAGTGATCACCTCACGAAGCGGCGTCACTCCGACAAAATGCTCTGTTCCGGGTACGCCAAAGTGAATCCAACCGGAATTGAATCCATCGACCATCTCCGCGCGAGGCGACGTCCGCCCCTCCGGCATCCCCTGTGAGACCCATAGCGATTCCCATTCCGCCCTGGGAACGGCGATCGCCTCGACGGGGCGCCCAACAGCCTTCGCGAAGGCATCTGCTATGTTGAGTGCACTGTAGCCTTCCGGGCCCGCGACTTCGATATGGCGGGTTCCGGTCCAGCTTTGGGTGAGCGTCAATGCACCCGCCTTGCCAATGTCCGCAGTCGCAACCAGAGGAAACTTCCGGTCAAGCGGATTGAGCTGAAAGCAAATCTTCCCTTCATTCCGTGCGCTGGCTACGTCACCGGCTGAGTTCTCAACGAACCAGGCGGCGCGCAGAAATGCGTGGGGGATCGGAAGATCACCCAACGTCTCTTCGAGGAGATGTGAGCTTGTGATCAAGCCCAATCCACTGGTCTGCTCCGCTCCTATGGATGATAGATAAACCGCCTTCGGCGGCCGAGCTTTTGAGAGCGCCTGATGCAGGACCTTCAACGTTGCCTTGGTTTCGGGGAAGCCCGGTGCCGGCGCGAAGTTCGGGGGAACCATTGCGAACACACCAGCGACGCCAGTGAACGCTGCCGTAAGCGCATCCACGTCGTCGTAGTCGGCTTTGAAGAGCTCCACGCCTTGCTTCTGCCACTCCGCCGCTTTCTCGGGATTTCTTACGATTCCTCGCACCTTCTCACCTTTTGCAAGAAGCTCGCGAGCAACGGCACCGCCTACATTTCCTGTGATTCCCATGACTGCGTACATATGGATTTCTCCTTTTTCTTATTGTCGTTATGGGTGACATCGACCAGCCCGAAGCGGCGTCCGTCACCAAGGAATTCGTATCAAGCTTGTTACTCGGGCAGAGAGATACCGCTGAGGCGTTCGCAGATTGCGAGGAGCTGATCTTGCTTGGCAACGTTATGGGCAGCAGGAAGGGTGGTCTTCTTTTTCAGGTGATAGAAGTACTCTCCAGTGACGAGTGCTTCCGGTTGATCGCTTGCAGCCAGCCAAACCTGGGTGCGATGGGCCTGGTTCAGATCATCCGTTGCCTCGGCGCCACCCATCTTCGTCTGGACCCAGCCTGGCTCTAGTGCATTAGAGAGGACTCCAGGCCAACGTCGTGCGACACCAAACGCGAGCAGCACATCATGCAGCTTCGTATCGCAGTAGGCTTGTTCTCCGTTCCATGCGCGGGCCTTCCAGGTCAGGTCCTCAAGTGTCGGATCGCCCTTCTGGTGCAGCATGGAGCTGAGATAGACGAGTCGCTTCGGCTTTGCGATGAGGGCCGTCAGGATATAGGGAGCAAGGGTGTTGACCGCGAAGACATGCGAGAGGCCATCTTCCGTTTCGATTCGCTTCGGCTCCTTGTAACCGACGGCGGCATTGTGGATGACGGCGTCGAACGCGCCGAGTTCGTTGACCTGCTCTGCGACCTTCCGAGTCTGGGCGATTGTGCCGAGATCTCCGATAACGACTGCCTCTGCCTCCGGAACGTTCCTCTCGTTTGCGCGGGCCTGGCTTCGGGCGTGCAGGACGACCCTGTGACCCTGCTCAATCAGCAGTTTCGCTGCCATCTTGCCGAGGCCGTCAGCAGATCCGGTGATGAATATACGTGCCATTGTCTTGATCCTTTCCTTTTGGAAATGATTGGTAGCGAGTGTTAGTGCTTCTCTGACCGGTCCTTCAAGCTCGTCAGCCAAAGCTGATGCACCTCGTGCATGCCGTTCGGTTGCTGCTCACGGAACTGAATCGCACCAGGCCCCTTCACAACCTCTTCTGTGACGACGTGGCATCCCTCAGGGGTCTTGGTAAGAAGGAACGTGTGATAAGCATGGACGTCCTTACCATCTCCGAACCACCCGAGGCGGCTATTCGATTTGAACTCCCACACGCGGCTTTCGATGTGGAATCCGAAGGTCTCCCAGGAGATTCGTGCGTTCTTACGGAGCCGATGATCCGGAGTGTTCAGAACCTTAACGTCCTTCGAGTTGGAGTACCAGGAGGGCCAGGCCTCTGCATCCACAAGATTGGAGAAAACTATCTCACATCCGGGTTGGATGTCGATTTCATTGTGCGCAAAGAGGTCCGCCTGCTCGGGCTCGAATCCCCTGGGCCAATGAATCTGGTTGTTGCGCAACGCGCCGTCGCCGCTGAATGTAAGTCCCTGATGTGCTGGCACCTGCGCCTGGCCGTTCATGCCGAAGATCGCTGCAGCGAGCAGCATCGCCCATATTCTATGAATCGCCATGTTCCTTACCCATCCCTTTCAGTGCTTCCAAGTATCTGACTCACGGGGATTGATTCGGAACCAATCTTCTCGGCATTTCACTTATAACCGAGTAGCATAAGCGCATGGGTTTCGATGACCGTCTTCTGAATGGCGTGAGCGCTCTTGCAGCCGTGGTGAGATCAGGCGGCTTCGCGGCCGCGGCGAGATCCTTGAACGTCTCCCAACCGGGCATTAGCCGTGCAGTTGCTCGGCTCGAGGCGCAGGTTGGAATCCGACTGTTGGAGCGGACGACACGCTCCGTCTCCCTCACGGACGAAGGCAGGCGATTTTACGAGACCATCGGCCCGATTGTGTCGGCGCTCGAAGACGCCACCGCCGCTTTGGCCGAAGGGAAAGTGACCGTCCGGGGGAGACTCCGCGTCAACATGGACCCTTACTTCTCGCAGCTCATTCTAGGCCCGCAACTCAGCGGATTTCTCAAAGCATATCCGGAGCTAAAGGTGGACCTGGTCACGCGGGAGGGCCTCGGAGATCTGATCTCGGATGGATACGATCTGGGAATTCGCTTTGGCGAGCCGCGCCCATCCACTCTTGTCGCCAGAAAATTGCTGGACACGAGAGTTCTTACCATAGCCTCGCCCGGCTACCTGAAGAAACACGGCCACCCTACCGACCCGCAGCAACTGGTCACGGAACGACATCGGATGGTCGATTTTCGAGACCCGGAGACAGGCCGTCCCTTCGAGTGGGTGTTCCGTAAAGGACGAAAGGAGATCAGGGTTGAGACGCAAAGCCAGCTCATGCTAAGTGACGTTGCCACAATGCACGCCGTGTGCCTGGCAGGATGTGGGATCGCTCAAGTCCTCGAACTCGGTGTGGACGCTCATCTCTCGAGTGGACGACTGGTGAGCCTCTTTCCTGATTGGGAGGAGGAACGTTTCCCCTTGTATGCCTACTATCCCTCGCGCCAATACCTCGCACCGAAGACGCGCGCGTTTCTTGAGTTCCTGTCTTCGACGGTCCAGTCCTCGCACTCGCGCAAGACAATTCCAGGCTGATTCCGAAGACTCTAGTTCGGTGAGACATTTTCCGAGAATTGACCTCGACGGAGTTCGCTCCGGGACTCGGCGGGTTCTATCCGAAACTTTCTCTCTAGCGTTCTGGATTCTGCAGCCGCTAACGTCGGCGAAATGTAATTCGCGGCCCTCGCACGTCATCCCCTGTGGTGTGATCTAGCCGCGGAAGGTAAGGACATCGTTCGTGTCGGTGCAGAATTCGATGTGGTTGCCGTTGATCCAGCCCTGGAACTTGCCATGCTGGTGCGGTCTGTGGAAGGTGCCCAAGACGATGTTACTGTTCTAGCTTACCTGGATAGCCTTGAGCGAGCTGCCAGGCTTATCGACGTTGTAGGCGTAGATCGTCCAACTGCCGGCAATGTTGGGAGCTGGCTGCAGGTCCTGGGCGGATAACCCGCCGGAGCTTAGAGGAAGCATCGTTACGATTGAAAGCAGGAAGAGCACGACGCGTTTCAGTTTCATGACAGTTTCTCCTAGGGTCCATGGGAAACTGTGATTCATTTCATCCTCGGCTTGGTTATGACTTGAGCTTAGAAGTGCGCGGCCTCGAGATATATATAGAGGTCTTCACACACGCATCCATGTCGTTCTACAGGAATTCGAATGGGGGAGAAAGTGAAGCCTGCAGTGCGCGAGCGCGATGCAGGCCTGCGAACTTCAACGCAAGATCGTTACTGCGGGGGCTGCTGATCCTGATGCTCATTGGCGACATCAGCGGCAAGGCGGAGTTCTTCGTTTGCCTCGCTCAAGAGCTCTTTGGCTCTCGCAGCGTGGCCGCCGAGCTGGCCGTCGTTGGCCCTCTGTGCATAGCTGACGTAGTTGAAGGCCTGGACAATGTTGTCCTGCGCGGCGGCAAGATTGCCATGGCGGTAGCGGTCGATATTGACGTAGGGCGGTGGTACACCCTGGGCAAGTGCCATGGCGCATAGTATCGATGCGCTGGCGAGGGTGGTGACGATCATATTGCGGCGTTTCAAGTTAGTTCTCCTTTATGCAGGAATGAGTAATGCGCTGTGTGTTGCCTTTTGTACTGCAGTGGGACGCTTCAACAGCTAGTCCCAAATTGCCATGACGATCTCGCCCTTTTCGTTGAGGAGGAGGGTGATTCGATTTGGGTCAGAGTCAAGGGTACCGAGTCCGTCAGACTCACGGATGACGCGGAGCTTGCTCGGCAATTCCTCTTCGCGAACGACGGCGTCCTGCGATCGTCCGGCCGGCGCGGCCTGTCCCTTAGGGACGAAGAGCTTACCAACGCAACCGGCGCAGTTCCTGGGTGGAGCAGCGGATTCCGCATAGCCGGGCATCGATTTCAAGACGACTCGGTTGGCTGCACCGTGCACTCGCACGCCGTTGAAGGGATGGCCCGACTCGATCGTGAAGATGGCCTCGACTTCGGGATAGGTTGTCGAGGGTGAATTCTCGGAGGGCGCTTCGGCGACGAGGGCGAGGTCAAGGATCCCGTCGGAAGGGGTGCCCTTGGTGAGGGGCACGAGTTCGACAGACTCCCAGCCTTCCGTAGTAACGAGGCCGCGCACACGGACCACATCCAACTGCGGAGCGTGCGAGCTGCGCAGGACTTCGACGCTGGTGACCCAGAAGACGGGGGCCGTATTCGGAGCTTCATCCTGGGATGGCGCAGACGCCTGTTGTGGCGGGGGCGCTGCCTCCTGCGCGCTGGGCGGGTTGACGGCATGCGGGGAGCTGGTTTGAGCATGGCCGATGCCAGTGAGCACCAGCGCAGCCTGGAGGAGTGCAGTTACCTTGGTCTTATTTTGCATAGAGTTGTTGCTCCTTCGTCTTTGGAGATGTTTTGGGTTATGCACACAGGGCTTGAGCGAGTTCGGGCTCTTCCGCAGTCGAGACTGCGAAAAGCTGGGCTGACTGGACCGCGTCGTTCGTCTTCGCCAGCATTGCTTCCATTTGGTCGTAGGCTGAAAGGATCAGATTGGCCGGTGTAATTTGAACAAGATTGCAGAATGACGTTTGCGTGCTGGCAAAGGTACCGTTCTCTGACAGCTTGTTGACCGGGGCGCCCCCTCCACAGAGTGAGAAGTATCCGCACTCTTTCCGGCAGGCTTCAACCCCGGCGCGGATGTCGGTGGCCATGGCTTCCATTGCAGGGCTCATCAGCATTTGTTCTATGGTGTGCTGGTGGACATTGCCGACGATGAAGTTGTTGTAGCGCTCGTTCTTATATCCGAGCAGTTCGGGGGAGAAAGATGACACGTTGCCCTTGCAGTCGATATTGAGCATGGCCAGGGGTTCGACCTGCTCGTTGCTCAGCGGCGCCTCTTCTGGACGGAAGATGCGTGGGATCAGGCCGTCAATTTCACGGATGAAACTGATTCCAGGATTCTGACGGGCGATGGTCCAGAAGCGGTGGAGAAAGGCGTTGAACTTGTCCCGCATGGCGTCACGCGACAGCGTCATGAGCTCCGAGACGTGGTCGTTCTCGGACTCTTCGACGTTGAAGCAGACGTCCTCGATTCCTTCCTCAACGTAGAAGGCATGGAGCTCCTCGGGACATTCCAGCGCTTCCTTGGAAAGCACTGAAATGACATGGAACGGAATTCCTTCCTCCTTGAGCAGGCGCGCCCCGCGGATTGCGCGGTCAAAGGTTCCCTTGCCTGAGCGGGTGACACGGTTTGCGTCGTGCATATGCCGAGGACCGTCAATGCTGACGCCTATGCCTACCTTCCAATTACGGATGAGGTCGCACCACTCCTTCGTGACCAGGGTTCCGTTGGTCTGGAAAGAGTGGCGAATTTCTATTGAAGAAGGCCGAAGTTCTTCGATCGCACGGAACACGGATTCGTAATACGACACCGGAAGCACCAGCGGCTCGCCCGCGTGCCAGATGACGGTGATCTGCGCCCCCGCATAGGGAGAGTCGAAGACCCTCTGAAAGCTGGCAACAACGGTCTCGATGTCCATGACCGACGTGTCGTCGCGAGTCGGCAGATAGCAGTACTTGCACCGAATGTTGCAAAACGGCGTGGGCTGCAAAACGATGGTTTGAATCCGCGGTTCTGAGGTTTGCATGATGCCTGTGTCCTTTCGCGTGAGCAATTCAGCCAGGGGCTACCAGTTGTGCCAGAAGTTATGCCAGTTGTGCCAACCGCCATTGCCCCAGTTGTGCCAACCGCCATTACCCCAGCCGCCGTTGCCCCAGTTGTGCCAGCCGCCATTACCCCAGCCGCCGTTGTGCCAGCCGAAGCCGCCGTTCAGCCAGTCGGCAAGCATGAGGTGGGCGCCGGACGGACTCTTGAAAACGACGTCGTTGGCCGAGGAAACCTCGGCGCGGATTTCGCTGAGGCGGTCGGCGACCGTCACGTTGTTGGAGGCGGTGTGGGTGGTCGCTTCCGCTTGACTTTGCGTCGCGGCTAATGCGGCGGAAATGCCGACTACGCCCGCGGGTAAGAGTAGTGCAAGAGCTTTGGAAGTGCGCTTTTTCGCGCTCATAGTGTGTCTCCTTGAAGACTTAGGTTAGGCGGCCGCAACCCATAAGGAAATCCGTGACCCTACACGCCGTCGCGTGCGGCGCTACATAAGAAACCATGTGGTTCCGCATGGATCGAGGGTAGAGTGGACGTGGCGGAACGGGTACAATTTCGACACCGCCCGCGCTCCAACTCTGGATCATGTCAAGGAAGTGTGCAGCATGAAGCAGTGGCCACATGATCGGTACGACCGGGCTGATGGAACCGTTTCAGCTTGCGCGCTGTCCATCGCATTCGTCGCGCTGTGCGTTTTCTCCTTCACGCGCGTCTGGGCGCAATATCGGTCAACCCAGTGGACGGCTGACTCCGGCCTTCCGCAAAACAGCGTTCGCGGCATCGTTCAAGCTACAGACGGGTACCTCTGGGTGGCCACACTGGATGGAATCGCAAAGTTCGACGGCATTCGATTTACCGTCTTCAACAAGAGCAACACGCCCGGCATCACATCCAACCGCTTTGTCGCGATGGCTGAAGGAGACGGCGGCGATCTTTGGATGGCTAGCGAAGACGGCAACCTGATTCGATATCATGCTGGCCACTTCGAAGGGATGGGAGAGAAAGACGGACTTCGCCAGCATTCGGTTGGTGCCATTACCTACGATCATCGCGGTGGCGTCTGGGTGGACTCTGACGACAGGGTGTACCGTTGGGCACCCCAGTCCGGGCGCTTCGAAAGGGAAGCATTCGACCGAGACGACACGAGGTTCATTCCTTTGTGGTGGGGCGGAACAGGATTCTGGGCGCTTCAGAACGGCAATCTTCTGTGTTTCACGCGTGGCCACCTGACCAAATATCTGCTGCCGAAGACGTTGACGCCGGCACGCATTCGAGGTGTCGCGGTAGGAGGGGACGATGTCGTGTGGATCGGTGTTACGGATGGCCGTCTGGGCAAACTGGTCGACGGATCCCTGGTCATGGAAAAGGGAACAGTTACGGCTGACTGGCTGAGCTCGACGAGGGAGAACTGGAAGGAAAAAATTGCCCCGGACTTCAGACGCACGGTCGTCTTCCCGTCTGACGGGATAGAAAAAGGAATCCCCTATAACGTCGTTTCTGCCGACGACGAGGATAACTTGTGGGTGGGATCGGAAGACGAAGGGCTGTTCCGCGTGCAGCGACAATCGATCAAGTCGTTGTCTTCGACGCAAGGCCTTGCGAGTGACGGCGTCTATCCGGTAATGGAGTCCAGCGCAGGAGACATGTGGGTGGGAAGCTGGCCGGCGGGGTTGACGCGCGTTCACGACGGCCGGGTAACGGCCTTCACGAAGGCGGACGGTGTGCCTGGACTGGTGACAGCGCTTGCCGAAGACCGATCGGGAAACATCTGGGTGGGCTCGCATAACGGGGTGCGTACATTTTCCCACGGACGATTGATGGTTCCCCCCGGCATACCCGAAGGGAACCTGCCGGTCGTTCAAGTCATCCACCAGATGCAGGATGGAGGGATCATGCTGGGAACTCCTAAGGGCATCTATATACTCGCTGGATCTAACTCGCGCTGGATGACGGCGCACGATGGCCTGGCTTGTGACGATGTTCGTGTGATCCTTGAAGATCGCAGCGGAGATACTTGGGTCGGCGGATATGGCGGCCTCACGCGCATCCACAACGGAGTGATGACCCGCTGGACAGAGTCCGAGGGTTTGCCCAGCAATAACATCCGAGCCATTGACCAGGACAGCGCAGGCGACATCTGGGTGGGAACCTACGACGGTGGTATCGGCTGGCTTAACAACGGTAAATGGGTCGTCTTCAATCAGAGTTCAGGGCTCTACGATAATGGCGCTTTCCAAATCCTTGAAGATAGCCAGGAGCGGTTCTGGATCAGCTCCAACCGGGGCATCTACCGCGTAAGCCGGAAGCAGTTGATCAACGTGGCGGAAGGGCGGGAAAAGAGGCTCGACTCTGTCGCCTACGGAAGAGCGGATGGAATGTTGAGCATGGAGTGCAATGGTGGAGTCTGGCCGGCGGGAGCCAAAGACGCGCACGGATTCCTGTGGTTCCCAACCGAGAAGGGTGTCGCCATTGTCGATCCAGGGTCTGTATCCGTTGACAAGTTGCCCCCAAGAGTCGTGATCGAATCAGCATCCGTTGAACACAAGCTGCAGACGGAGGTCAACCAGGTTGTGATGCGGCCGGCCCAGACGAACCTCGAAGTACAGTACACGGCTCTGAACTACTCGAGGCCGGAACAGATCTCATTCCGTTACAAGCTGGATGGCGTGGATGACGACTGGCAGGAAGTGGGACATAGGCGCACGGCGTACTACACCCATCTTCCCCCCGGCAACTATATCTTCCGCGTGGCTGCAAGGAACAGCGACGGGATCGCAAGCCTGACGGACAGTACCTTGCGAGTGACAGTGGTTCCACCGTTCTATCGCCGCTGGTGGTTCTTCGGCTTAATCATTTTGACGACACTGGCAATTCTATGGCTGGCCTGGAATCGCCGCGCGCAAGAAGTGGCGAGAGAGCAGGCATCGCAGCAGGCATTCTCACGCGAACTGATTGCGTCTCAGGAAAGCGAACGGAGACGCATCGCCGCGGAACTGCACGACAGCCTCGGCCAGCGCATGATTATCATCAACAACCTCGCGCTTTTCTTGCTAAAGATGAAGGGCAAATCCGTCACGGAGGAAGACAAGAAGCAAACGATAGAAGAGATAAGCGCGGAGGCCACGCAGGCGATCGAGGAAACTCGAGCGATCTCCTATGCACTGAGGCCGTTCCAGCTCGACCGGTTGGGACTGTCGAAAGCGATTCAGGCGATGGTGACAAAGGTAGCGCGCGCGTCAGAGATTGAACTCAAGGCCGACATTGAAGACATCGACGACGCCTTTCCCGAAGACTTGCGCATAAATTTTTACCGCATCGTGCAGGAGGGCCTAAACAACATTGTGAAGCACTCTCATGCGACTCAGGGCACTGTGACAGCACACCGGACGAAGTCTTCTGTTGTGCTGACAATTTCCGATAACGGCCGGGGACTGCCGAGCGAACCACGCAACCCGAAGTCCGGTGCGGGAGGGTTTGGTTTGACCGGTATCCGCGAGCGCGCCATGCTGATGAAAGGAACGCTGCAAATCAAAAGCGAGGACGGGAATGGTACTCTGTTCGTGATCCACTTCCCCCTGGAAAGTGAGCGCGTACGATGAGCAACTTCATTGAAGTTCTGCTTGCAGACGATCATCCTGTCGTGCGTCGAGGGCTGAAAGCGACAATTGAGGAAGACTCGGACCTGCGCGTGATTGCGGAGGCTGCGGATGGCAACGATGCCTTGCGCCAGATCATCGATTTGCGGCCCGCGGTCGCGATCCTCGATATCGATATGCCCGGCCTCAACGGACTGGGAGTGGCGCGCGAGCTGTCCGCCCAGAAGATCGAGACGCACGTCGTGTTTATGACCTTCCACGCCGACGAGGACCTGATGCGCGCCGCAATGGATGCTGGCGGAAAGGGATATCTGCTTAAGGGCAGCGAGACCGACGAGGTAGGAGCGGCTATACACGCCGTGTGCGCAGGCAGAACCTACATCGGGTCCAAGATGGCAGCGATTCTGCTGAATCAGAAGGCCGAGTTGTCCGGGGGCGTTCAGCCGCTGGACATCACTCTCCTGACGCCCTCGGAGAAGAAGATTCTCCGCCTCATCGCGGATGGCCTTTCCAGCAAGGAGATTGGTGGTGCGCTGTCTATCCATTATCGAACAGTCGAAAATCACCGTACTAACATGTGCCGAAAACTAAACATCGAAGGCGCGAATGCGCTCGCGCGGTTCGCTTTGCAGCATCGATCTGCGCTGCATGAGCGACTGCTTTAGGGGAGCCCTGGCATAGGGTTCTGGGCGCGACAGCTATTCAGAGCGTCCCTGAGCACGATGTCGAGTTCGGTGAGATTGTTCTTCAACGCGTAGGCGCAGGCTCCCGCCTCTCGAGCTGCGCTGCGAAGGGCGTCGTCGTTGTAATCCGTCACAATCACGATTCGTGCCGCGGCATACTGCTGGAGGATTTGCCGCGTTGCTGAAAGGCCGTCCATGCGCGGCATCCTGACGTCCATCAGCACCACGTCGGGTCGGTGTTCTGTGTACGCGGCTAATGCGTTGGCTCCATCTTCACACTCAAAAATGTTGTCGGCAAAATCGCTGATCGCGCGCCGGATCAGCCTTCGAATAGCCGGGTTGTCTTCCACGATTAGGATCGTCATCAGTTGCTTTTCTATCTCGTGCCTGTCTGATCATAGGCGTTACTTATTTCCCTAAGCATCCGTGTCGTTACATGGCGACTGCGTGTACCACTGCACGGCATACCCATGTGGTTCCGCACGGTCGGGTGTTGAGTGGGACGACGTGGCGATGCGCTCCGGTAGGTCGCTACGTCCAGCAGGTAACCCGTGCGGAAACACACGAGTTCACAAGAGGACTATTGCACTTGCCGAGAATCTCCCGCATCAGGTTTTGTCTCCTTTTCCTGCCACCAGCGTTGCTCATGCGCGCGCAGGCGTTGCATACCGCGCCGTCACCCAGCATCGCGGTCTCGCCATTACCTTCGACGCCGAGCGCTCCCTCCGATCCGCAACTCCCGAAAGTTTCTGGACGCAGGGTGGCTCCATCGAGCTTGGCACCAATACCTGGCGCGGTCTGGGCGTTGCTGCGAATGTCACCGGTGCCCACACCAGCTCGATCGGTGCGACCGCCATTCCGTTATCCATCGTCACAACGACGTTCGGCCCCCGCTATCGTTGGCATGCGGACCACCGCGTTTCGCTCTACGTCGAAGGCCTGATTGGCGAGGGGAATGGCTTCAAGAGCCTCTTTCCGACAGTCAGAGGATCCCAGACCAGCGCCAACAGCCTCGCAGCCCAAGCCGGCGGCGGACTCGAGTACAGGCTCTCGCAGCATGTCGCTGTGCGTGCAGTCGAAGCCGCGTGGCAACACACACAGCTGCCCAATGGAACCAACAATATCCAGTTCACATTTATCAGCGGCACTGAGGTGCGATGCGAGTCCGAGGGCGTGGGATCGACGAAAGTCGTAGTTCGCGTCAATCGACGTCGTGCATTCTTGTGGTTTCTATTTTGGGTCGCGCTTAGCTCTTTTGTAGCGTGTGCCATGCCGGAACCAGGCGGCGCGATAATGTTCCTCCTAGTGTCCTGTACAGCATGGTTCGGCATAGTTCGCTTCCTCGGTGATTACTTAATCACGAAGGAGATTGGGGTCCGCCTGAAAGATCACTAGCGCACCTCTTATTCGTCAGCTAAAACTGCTAGACAAATCCAGCATCGGACACGTTCCCCCAAAACGGTGTTTCCGGAAACTACCGACCCCAACTTGCCGAAATCGGACTTCAGGAAGTGGTTTTCGTTAGGACTCATTCAGACTGATCGCGATGAAGAACTCGTTATCCGGTCATGAATCTGCGCCGAGTGGATACCCTACAAGAAATCAATCTTCCCATCCTTGATCCAAAGAGTGAATCCGCACAGTTGGTCAACCACCAGCGCTGATGCATGTAACGTTCTGTCGAGGTCAGGACAGTTCGGAACATGTTCGGGATGCACCCTCATTCTAAAAAGACAAGCGGCCTGCGAGAGTGCTTGTTTATTCCTCTATTCCGGGAGCTTTGCGCTGCCCACGACCGTGAATCTCGCACTTTGAGTATGCAGCGTTTCATCCGGTTGCCCGCCTCCAAGAGAGACTTCGTACACTCCCGGGAGAACCACGCGTGCTCCCTTGTCATCGACCTGACCCAGCGTCCGCGGGTCGAGTGTGAAAGCAACACGGGTTGACTGGCCCGGAGCGAGGTGGACGCGCGTAAACCCTGCAAGCTTGTGGATGGGATTCTCAAAATCCTTCGGCTGCGTGAGGTATAGTTCAACGACCTCATCGCCGGCCACGGAGCCCGTGTTTTTCAGGTCGCCTTCCACCGTGATGGGATCGCCGGCCTTTACGTACGCCGATGGAACCTTGAGGTCCCGATAGGCGAAGCTCGTATAGCTAAGCCCGAAGCCGAAGGGGTAGAGCGGCTTTCCTGAGAAGTATCGGTAGGTGCGACCCTTCATCGAGTAATCGACAAAGGGCGGAACCTCGTCCAGCGAGGCATAGAACGTCAACGGAAGCCGTCCTCCAGGATTGTTGTCGCCGGCCAGTGTCTCCGCGATGGCAGTACCGCCTTCCTCTCCGGGATACCACGCCTCAAGGATGGCGTTGGCATGTTCTTGTGCCCAGTTCACAGCCAGGGCGCTGCCGTTTTGCAGTACGACGATCAGCGGCTTACCCGTGGCTGCAACTGCCTCCAACATCTCCTCCTGCACAGCGGGCAGATTGATGGAAGTGCGATCGCCGCCACTGAAACCATCCAGCTTGACTGGCATCTCCTCTCCTTCGAGCGAGGGAGAGAGCCCTACAAAAGCCACGGTGATGTCGGACTGCCTGGCTGCAGCGGCGGCCTGATCGAGCAGCGCAGCGGCAGGAGCCTGCCACGTAAGATCGATGCCCGCGCTCCCCGTGCCATGGAAGTATTCCAGACGGATAGCATGGGGTTTGGAGTCGCTGAAGTGTATGGAGTTGTCGATCACGGCGCCCCGTTCCCCTGTCTTCTGGTTGCTGCTTTCGACCAAGAGTTTGCCGTCGAGATACAGTCGGAAGCCCTCCGCATTCTCGCAGGCATAGCAATAGTTCACATGGACACCCAGCTTGTAATCTCCGGATGCAGGCGGCGTAAATGTTCCGCTCCAGCGCACGGAGTAGTTGTTCCGCTGCAGACCTTCGACAGGCGCGAACTTGTCCCAGTTGAAGTTGATGGTGCGGTCGGTGCGCGTGAGCACGGGCTTACCGGTCAGGTCTTTGGAGTCGAAGTACTCGCCCGTAAGTCCTTCGCCGTGACCGCTGGCCGGATGCAGAGCCGTGTGTTCGATCGGCATCGCGAGGCCCTCGACAAGACTCGAACCCTGGGCATACCTCACCGTCGTGGAAGGGAAGCGCTTTTCCACTCCTTCCAGGGGTAAAACCGGCGCTTGCGGCGGCCCGTTGTAGTTGCCCTGCAACGATTGTACGAGTTCAGCTGTTGGTCCGATGACGGCTATGCTGCGCATGCCCGGCTTCAGCGGAAGGATCCCGTCTGTATTCTTGAGCAGCACCATCGATTCCCGCGCAGCTTGCAGCGAGAGTTCGCGGTGCTCGGGCGAGTTCACTTCGCTATAGGGAATACGGCCGTACGCAAAACTCGATGGCGGATCGAACATCCCCAGCCGGAAGCGTGCGCGGAACAGCCGGCGCAACGACGTATCGAGCTCCGCTTCCGTGATCAAATTCTGGTGGACAGCGTCGACTAGAGCCGGAAACGCCTGCCCGTTCCCAAAGCCGCACTCGAGATCCGTGCCCGCCTTAACTGCATCCGCCGCGGCGTGGGCCATGTCTGGTGCATAGTGGTGGCCCGTGTTCACATCCGCCACAGCGGCGCAATCGCTTACAACATACCCGTTGAAATGCCACGCATCGCGCAGATGATCGCGCAGCAGCATCGTGCTGGCGCAGGCCGGTACACCGTCGATCGCGTTATAGGCGCACATCACCGACTGCGCATTCGCTTCCGTCACCGCGGCACGGAAGGCTGGCAGATAGGTGTCTTCCAGATCGTGGGGCGAAAGGTCCACGTTGAACCGGTGCCGCGAAGGCTCCGGGCCGCTATGCACGGCAAAGTGCTTTGGTGTGGAGACGACTCTCAAATGATTCGGATCGTCGCCCTGCATCCCGGTCACGAACGCTACGGCCATCCGTCCAGTGAGAAACGGGTCTTCACCATACGTTTCCTGTCCGCGCCCCCAGCGGGGATCGCGAAAGATATTGATGTTGGGCGCCCAGAAGGTAAGCCCGAAGAACATCTCATGGTCGCCTTCGCGCATGGCTTCGTTGTACTTTGCGCGAGCCTCGGTGGAGATCGTCTGGCCCATATGGTGAACCAGATTTGCGTCCCACGTCGCGGCCATGCCGATCACCTGCGGAAAGTTGGTGGCCACGCCAGCGAACGCCACACCATGCAAACCCTCATTCCACCAGTCGTACTTCGGCACATCGAGGCGCGGGATCGCAGGAGCGTGATCGCGCATCTGATCGACCTTCTCCTGCAGCGTCATGCGGCCAATCAGATCCTCGACGCGCTGGTCCACCGGAAGCGCGGGATTCTTGTATGGAAGCGTTCCGGTCTGCAGCTGCGTCTGTTGGCCGGAAATATGCAGCGGCAGAAAGAGGACGACAGCGAAGATGCAAGAAAGAATGCGGGCAGGGAGACCAACCATCGGCAGCAGCTCCTACAAATTGGACAACTGGTTCGCAATCTTACTACGAACCGTCGCCCCTCCCGACAGGTGGGGTGAGGGTCTTGAGACGAAGAAGATTCGAACGTTCGAGTTACAGAGGTTGAGGATGTCGCTCCGCAAATGGCCGCTAGTAAGCTTCGTCAAGATCAAGAAACTCCTGCCGGGAGAGTCTCAGAGCTTCCACTTCGTTAACACCTTCGGGACAAGGCGGAATCGTGCTGTATCCCGGACGGAGTGGAAAGACCAGAGATAAGCAACGCAGACCACGATGGTCATCGAGCGGTCCAAGGCATCAGATGCTGACTCATTTCAGTTATAAACTTCATCAATGCGTTTTTCTATTCACAGGACCGCGAGGTCAGGTTTTTGCTGCCTCTGCTTAACCTTGTGATTTTTGGCCTTCAGCTATAAGTGCTGTTTGCCATCCCTCGACGGAACACACGATCATGTCGTTTTGCTGGGGCTCGATTACGCTCCTCAACGTCATGACCTATTGGGGCACGTATTGGAAGTTGACACCACAGGGACTGTTTGAGAGCAAGGTGCTGTTGATGCGCCGGGTCATTCCCTATAGCGACATTCAGGATGTGAGCCCGTGCCCTACCAGTCACAAGCAGCGCTCCAGCCGGATGAAAATTACCATTCTTTCGGGCAAGCCGGTCCTGGCGAGTTCTGCCGACTACGGGCGATTTGTCTCAGCCCCACGTCTAGCGAACGTCGAACTTGAAGTTGCCGAAAATGTGACTTTTCGGGAACAGCTACGGTCACTTCGCGAGAGCAAGAGGCTGGTAGTGGCGCACTTCATCGCTAAAAAAGGAAACCTTTCCCGGACTAAATAGCCGTAACACGCGATGCAGAACGAGTTGCCTGGTTCTACCAGGGAGCCTATCTTGGAATTGCACGTCTTCTAGATTAAGAGGTGTTTTTCTGTTTGTTGAAGCTGTGAAGGGGCCTGATCGTGATGACGATTTGTTCATCCGGTGCGATATGCGATATGGATGCCTCCCCAATGCAGTCAATGGAATATGCTTTTTTCATGCAGTTGCTGTTGGTGGAAGATGAACTCGAGATTCAGGGTTTTCTGAAGACGTCGCTTGCCGATGCGGGGTATGAGGTGGATGTCGCGGGAGACGGAGGTACAGCGGAGAAGCTTGCGTCGGCCAAGGTCTATGACGCCCTGATTGTTGACCTCGGACTGCCGGACCAGGATGGCATCGATTTGATTCTGCGCCTGCGGCGACTGGGCGTGAGTAGCCCGGTGATCATCCTGTCGGCGCGACGGTCGGTGGATGATCGCGTGGCGGGATTGGAACAGGGTGGCGATGATTACCTGACGAAGCCATTTGCTTTAGCAGAGCTGCTGGCGCGGCTGCGCAATCTGCTGAAACGAAACGCAGCGGCGAGCTTGAGTCCAACGACGCTGCAGGTGGGAGACCTGGAGCTAGACCTATTGCGGCGCAGAGCATCGCGCGGCGGCGAGGTGTTGAATCTTAGCCCCCAGGAGTTTGTGCTGCTGGAATATCTATGCCGGCATGCTGGGCGTGTGGTGACGCGATCCATGCTACTGGCGGAGGTATGGGGCATGCGGATTCAGCCGGACACAAACGTGGTGGACGTGCATATCTACCGGCTGCGCGGTAAGGTCGATGTTGAGGGGCGGGAGCCGCTCATCAAGACGCTGCGAGGTGTCGGCTATGTCCTCAAAGAGCGATAGCAAACGGTTTCACAGCGCGGCCTGGCGGATCTCGCTGTGGGCGACGCTGGCGTTTGCGCTTGGGACGTTGTTGGTGTTCGCGGGACTGCACCAGTTTGTCGCGAATGACATTCAGCGGCGCAGCGATGCATGGCTATCGGGTGAGGTCGGAACACTGGGCGATGTGGCGGAGCGTACGCCGAAGGATCGTTTGTACCATCGTGTCGTCGGCGAGGTGGCGGAGCTGGCGAGTCGAGAGGTTCCGAACCGATCGCGGAATCAAGGCAAGGAAAATGATTCGGTCTTCTTTCTGCAGGCGGGTCCGACAGGGCCGGCAAGATTGTGGGTAGGTGCGGGTGACGGCGAGGCGAACCTTGCGGCCATTCGGGATCAGAAGGTAGTGCCGGATGTCCCCTTCCATTTGAACGTAAAAGGCTTTCCTATACCGTTTCGGGTGGTTGCATCGCCAATCAGCGATGGAAGTTCCATCTACCTGGGCCTGTCTGAGCGCGACGAGTTGCGCGTGCTGCGTAATCTTCGAGCACGATTCCTGTGGCTTGGCCTGCTGATCGTTCTATTTGGATTTGGGATCGTGTTCTACACAACACGGCGCATGTTGGGTCACGTACGAGAGATCACGGAGGCGGCATCCAGAATCGGCGAGTCCGCTCTGAGCCGGCGCGTGCCCACTACTGGGCATAACGACGAGATTGGACAACTGTCCCGCACGTTGAATCGGATGCTTGACCGAATTGAAAGCTCGGTGCATCAGCTGCACACGATCACGGACTCGCTGGCGCATGACCTGAGGAGCCCACTGACTGCCATACGCGGGAAGCTGGAGATGTCGCTGTCTGAGGCCGGCGCAAGCGCCAAGGGGGAACCGATGATCGTGTCTGCGATTGAGGAATTGGATCGGCTGACTGAGTTCTTGAACACCTCGTTGGACGTTGCCGAGGCCAGGGCAGATGCTCTCCGCTTGACGCGCACGGAGATCGATCTGGATGAGATGATGCGCGTGATGATGGACCTGTACGAACCCTGTATGTCTGAGAGCGGAGTGCGAATGCAGCTGCGCAGCGGTGGCGCGGTGAAGGTGTTTGCGGACGCGGCGTTGGTACACCGCGCGGTGGCCAACCTACTCGACAACGAGCTGAAGCATCTGCCAGCCTCCTGTATGGTGACGATTTGCGTGCAGGCGGAGAACGAGGCGGCGGTGGTCACTGTGGAGGATGATGGGCCGGGTTTCGCCGCAGAGATACAGGATGCCCTGTTTAAGCGGCGCGTGAAGGGGCCGGACTCCAGTGGACGCGGGCTTGGTCTGGCGTTCGTGGAAGCGGTGGCGCGAGCGCATGGAGGAACAGTGATGGCTTCGAACCGGGCCGAAGGCGGCGCGAGGCTGGTAATTACCCTGCCGTGCGCCCGGGAGCCGCTGGAGCCGTCCGGACAGGCTGTTGCGGCGGGGAGTGGATGAGCGCATTGGCTTCCTTGCTCACCGCGCTGCGTCTAACCCTATAAGAGGAGAATCATGTCAACTTCCACTCTGCCCGCGCCTGGTCCCGCCGGCTCCAGATTCAAGACTGTTCTTTGGATATTGCTTGGTCTTACGACTCTCTTTGTCTTCGTCACGTCAGAGGTCCTTCTTGTCACCGATTACCCGATGTACCATGCCTATCGCCTGCAGGTTATAGCCGACCGCGGACTGCTCATCCCGCACACGCTCTGCGGTTCATTTGCGCTGTTGTCAGGCCCTCTACAGTTCTCCTCGCGCTTTCGGCAGCGCCACATGAAGGTCCATCGAGTCCTGGGCCGCATGTATTTTGTCTCAGTCATACTTGGCGCCTTTACCGGGATCGCCCTTGCTGCCGGGCGTCCGGGCCTGCCAGGGACCGCCATGCAAGGGGCCGCCTGGATCATCTGCACGACCGCAGCCGTGATTGCCGCGCGCAACCGTCAGATCTCCATACATCGACAGTGGATGGCCCGTTCGTACGCGGTCACATTTACCTTCGTCTCGAGTCGTGTTCTGAATCTAGTGCCAGCCTACTGGAGCCACCTGGGTGACGTGTTGTCGGCGGTGGGCGTAATTGCATTTACCCTGGCTTCCATTCTTCTCGTCGACCTGGGCCTCAACTGGCACGAACTGACGACGCGCCGCACCTGACAGTTGCAGACTGCCCTATTTCCCGAAGCTGGTCCCCTCCAACTCTGAATTGACTAAGGGCCCATATCCACCGAGCTGTCCAACGATTCTCACGACGGCGGGGTCGTCACCTTCCAATACCCAGACCATCACATCTTTCGGTTGAAGGCCGATCAGCCGTGCAAGCAAGCCTACGATCCCGCCCAACTCAGGATGGATGCGAAAAACCGCCGCATGCAGAGTTTGGTCCGTGGTATGAAACGGCTGGTCGCTGTCGCGCGAGATCAGCAGCCGAATCAATCGGCCGCCACCGACTGGCACCAGCATTCCCACACGAAACGACGTCGAGTTTTGCGGCGCATTTAGCAGCAATGTTCCGACGAACCCATTCGCAAGGTCATCTGGCAGGTCGATGTGCTCGCTCTGGGCCCGTATTTTGCCATTCCTGTCCGTCGTGCGCGTGGTCGCCGTGCCGGTGGCGGCTTCCATCGCAAAGTCGGTTGGTCTCGCAAAAAACGGCCCCTTCTGAACGTGATGATTGCGTACAAGCTGGAACGTGCCCCCCTGCCGATACGTCGTCGTCTCATCATCAATCGATCCATCAACGAAGTGATAGGTCAAACGCATCGTCACTTCATCCCCCTGAACGACCTGCGAAAACTCACCGCGGGCGATGATATTTCCAGCCTCGGAACGTGCCACCATAAACCGATGCATGGGGCGTTGGATGTGTCTCACTGAAATTGACTCCGCCAGTGCTGACGTGCCCAATGTCATCAACGCAAGAGTGGTAACAAAGAAACTACGTCGTTCGATCAAAGGTCCCATCCCGAGGTTCAACTTTATGAGACGCAGTACGCCCCTGAAGGAACCGGTTCTTTCCCTGTCTCAAGATGACGTTTCGTACAGAATGACGTCCCAAATTATCTCCTTGTACGTCTATCAGGTTAGATAGAAGTAGGCCCTCTCGCTAAGGATAGATTGAAGATCCCGAGAAACAGGAGTAACGCTTTGTACGACGAAGTACTTATCCTAGGTGGTGGCGTGGCGGGTTGTGCCGCTTCCATCGAGCTCGCTCGAAACGGACGAAGCGTCACGCTGATTGAACGCGAGCCCACACCGCGCCATAAGGTCTGTGGAGAGTTTCTAAGTGGTGAGGCTCTTGAGGACCTGCATGCGTTGGGTATCGACGTGGCATCGCTTGGGGCCGTGCCCATAAATTATGTTCGACTGGCCGCGTCGAGACGCGCCGCGGAGGCTCCGCTACCTTTTCCCGCGGCGTCGCTCACGCGCAAGGCGCTCGATACTGCGCTGATCGCCGATGCTATCGCCGCGGGAGTCCGCGTGGAGCGTGGACGCAGCGTGCAGTCGCTCAGCCGCACGAACGCGAACCTGTGGCAGGCTACGCTCGACGACGGCACCGTCTATGAAGCTCCTACCGCCTTCCTTGCCACGGGCAAGCACGATCTGCGCGGCCACGGTCGCCCGAAGGACCCGCACCAATGGGTCGGGTTCAAGATGTATTACAGGCTGACTGCCGCCCAGACCGCCCAGCTGGCGAACGCCTCAGAGCTAACGCTCTATGCCGGAGGCTACGGCGGTATCCAACCCGTGGAAGACGGCATTACGAATTTCTGTTGTGTGGTGAAACGAAAGTATTTTGCACACACGGGTCTTCGCTGGGACGCTCTCCTTACGAAGATGCAGCAGGACTGTCCCCACCTCGCGATGCGGCTGGACGGTGCCGAGCCGCTGCTCGACAAACCGATCACCATCACTCATATACCGTACGGGTACCTCCGCCGCGCTACTGCGGATGGTCTTTACTGCATCGGCGATCAGGCAGCCGTCATCCCCTCATTCACCGGCGATGGAATATCCATCGCTCTGAATACAGCCCGCCGCGCCACAGCGGCCTATCTTGCCTCGGAGCCGGCGCCCGTCTTCCAGCCAAAGCTGCGCTCCGCCATGCTGCCCCAGATGCGTCTTGCCGAGCTCGCCGCCGATGGTCTGAATAACGCACTCGCTCGCGCTGTACTGCCGTTCTGCCTTAGAGTTTGGCCTGGTGCGATGCGCGTGACGGCCAGGCTGACGCGTGTCACCCAGCCCGCAGCTACTGCTCCCCCGGCATTCGCCAGTTGAAGTCGAATTTCGCCAGGACCGACGCTCTGCGTCAAAACCCTCCAAGGGAAATGCCATGAAATTCTTCGCAGCTTTGGTTCTAGGTGTCATACTCGCGCCAGTCGCGGTCGCACAACATCAGACCTTTGCCATCAACGCCGATGCGAGCAAGGTCACGATGAAGCTGAACACGACCCACGAGGTAGTAAACGGCGTCTTCCACCTACAGTCGGGATCAGTCGATTATGAGCGATCAGCCTCCCGTATCTCGGGGATAATCATCGTCGCAGCCGGCAGCGGCAAGACGGGAAATGATAGCCGCGACAAAAAGATGAACAAAGATATTCTCAAGGTGGACCAATTCGCGACTGTCTGTTTCTCCCCTAGAAGCTATACGGGAACTATTCTTCCTGCAGGCGACTCGACCATCGAGGTCAGTGGGGTGTTCACTTTGCTCGGAACACCCCATGACCTGACGATTCCCCTACAGATCCATATGGAAGGAACAAAAGCATCGGCGAACGCCCACTTCGTCGTTCCGTATGTGCAATGGGGTCTCAAGAACCCGAGCTTTCTGATCTGGAAGGCTGAGAATGAAGTGGCGATTGATTTAAATCTCGTCGGCCAGATTTCCAACTAATGTGCCTCTCAGAAGCGAGACGTGGGGAAGGCGATTCTGAGGTTGGGTGAGAAGGGGGCCTGCCCGGGACACGTCACGAGGCGGTAGGCTGCGGCCGCACCAGCGCCATCCCTGCTAGAAATCCGGCGAGCAAGCCGCCCAGGTGGGCGGAAAGGTCTGTCGTTCCGCTCATGGAACCGTACACCACGTTGTACAGGATGAAGATTCCCGCCGACTTGCCAATGCTCTTCATCGCCACTGGATTGAGCGTCCGCCGTTTTATCAGCAGGAAACCGAATACGGCGCCGTAGAGTCCGAAGATAGCGCCCGAGGCGCCTGCGCTAACGGCCATCGGATGGACCCACACGCTGACCATGCTGCCTGCGAGGCCTGCGATGAAGTAGATGAGCAGGTAGCGCATGCGTCCGAAAACGGTTTCGATGAACGGCCCGATCAGGTAGAGCACGTACATGTTCATGCCGATGTGGATGATGCCGAAGTGCAGAAAGCAGGAGGTGAGGAGACGCCACCACTGGTGTGCGCCTACGGTCGCGGGGCCGAAGTCGCCGCCCCACTTGAATACATCGAGAGGCGTGGGCTGGGTGAAGGAGATGCCGCTTGCCACCATGGCCAGGAAGACCAGAACGTTGATTACGATCAGAGCGACCGTGATGGTGTAAGGACTGCGCGAACGGGGCGCGGCGGATTTCTGGGTGAGGGGTTCGGGGACGGCAGTGTGGTCCATGTGTCTACAGTTCTAGCATTGTGCCGGTGGTGGCGTGATCCGTTCCTAGGATGTCGATCTGACCCCATCCCGTCACAGAGCCACGTACGGCTCACTCAAAGTGCGAATAGAAACCAGGTGGAGAGGCAACAGCAACCGGTACCAGCAGCCGCAAAGACAAAAGACGCTATTAAAGACAACGATAAAAGCCCCTTGACACAAAACCACCTGCTCATAGAAACCCGACTTCGCGGGAGCCTGGCCGAATTAATAGCGGAATGCCGTGTAGGACTACCGGCCCAGGCGGGATACAAAATTCAACCGCTCCACGAGTTCACGCACACGGCCGTGCCACCAGCGCGGCCCGCTCCCGGCTGGCCCAAACCGATCACGGCAGCCCAGCAAACCTCGCTAGACTTCTTCGGCCAGATGGCCTTTCTTCTCCAGTTCTGTGTCCCGCCGCATCCCAGCGAGACAGAGCTGAGCCAGAGCTTCAAACGGATTGGCATCGAACCCGGCAAGCCTTTCAATCCCTCGTCCTTTTCGCCGGAGATACAGAACGCACTGAAAGCCGGCATCGACGACGGCCAGAAAGCCATCGACGCCAGTCGGGCCGCCACCGGTGGCAAAACCGAGACCTTCTTCGGCTCCCACGAATACCTCAAGAACAACTTCCTCGCACGCACCACCGGAACCGTCATGGGCATCGGATACTGAAACGCGGATGGACGGCCGAGAGGAGTTGATCACGCCGGCGATATCAAACCATCGAACAGAGATCGGATCAGGTTGCGTGCGCTCTTCTGAGAGAGTTCTGCTCCAAGGATTCTCTGTGTGACAGCGAGGCCATGAGAGAGATTGATCATCACCGTCATAAACTCATCCGGGGTCAATCTCGAAGTCAGATCTGGAGATTGCAAGAGGTCCCTGAAAAGCTCAACACCATCGCGACGCTGCTGCCGATGCGCTTCAACGAAGCTTTTTCGAATGGCTTCACTTCGAAGAGCTCCGACCTCGAATTCGGCGCGAAGCACAATCCAATCATGGTCCGTCACCAGGTCCGCAAGAGCGTCCCGAAATTTCTCCACACGCTTTTTAGGGGACGGCTCGTCCTTCAACAGAGACCGGAAGAAATCCACGCGTCTTGCCTGTTCCTCACGGATTACAGCGACAAACAGTTCTTCCTTTCCGTCGAAGTTGGCGTAAAGGGCGCCCCGCGAGTATCCGGCATCTTCGGCGATCTTCTCCGCGACCGCGCCGCCAAGCCCGAAACGCAAAAAGTGCTTGCGCCCCACGGTGATCAGTGCGGTGCGGGTCTGAGCTCGGCTTTCTTCGCGGGTAAGCCGCTTTCGCGGCCTTGCGGTCGTCACAAACAATCTCCTTCCAATGATTGCCGTCGCGGGCCATCGGCGATGCGGCGTTCGAGGAACACTCTGCATCCAGATACGATCATAGCCGCGACCGCGCTTAGGCGGGAATCAAGCTGACGATCAGAATCGCTGCGATGCCCACCATCACTGCGATGGCGAGAAGCACGTACAGCAGATAGACCATCGGGATGTCTTCAATGTCGTTTTTCATACTGCTCCTCCTTAGCCATTTGCGCAGGCGAGGTGTTCGCAGGGTGGAGTCAGAACCCCGCCAATCCACGGCGTACGAGCACTAACCCCATAACGAGACACGCGACTGCGATGATTCGCAATGTCGGGACATACGCCATGGCTAGCCATACAAGGTATGCAGGAAGGGCATTCTGACTGAGGTTTAGAAAGACTCCCCAGGTCCCTGACGCGATACAGACGACGCCCAGTATCAGACAGATCCATTGCTCGATAGCAACAATCAGCCCGAATCGAGAGTCCTTTCGCGCCTCCTTCCTGCTCTTCTTCGTCCCCTGTTCCGCACTTGATGGTCGCTCATGATCGAGGCGACCAACGTCTTTATAGCGACTACCCGCATCGCCATGAATCGGAGACCTGTTCCTAGTTGTCGATACCCGGCCTGTGCCTGTGTGAGCCTTCATCGGTCGCTCCTGCAATCCAACTTTACATACAATACGCTTTCAGATACAGTTTGTCTTTGAGCCAGTACCGAAAGTCTCTTTTTTATGGATAAGGAGCGCGATGGCAGTAGGGGTATCTAGTGGTGGGCAGTGGAAACCTCACGTCAACCCATGGCTCATCGCTGCGACTGTTGCGCTGGCAGCCTTTATGGAGGTGCTCGATACCTCCATTGCCAATGTTGCCCTTCCGCATATTGCCGGCGACCTTGGCGCCAGCACCAGTCAGGGAACATGGGTTCTCACCAGTTATCTTGTCTCCAACGCCGTCATTCTGCCGGTTGGAGCGTGGGCATCGAGTGTCATCGGCCGTAAGAATTTCTTTCTGCTCTGTATCACGATCTTCACCGTCGCCAGCTTTTTGTGCGGTATCGCGCCGACACTTTCGGTTTTGCTTTTGGCTCGTGTTCTTCAAGGAATTGGAGGGGGTGGCCTCCAACCTATGGCGCAAGCCATCATGGCGGATTCGTTCGAACCCAGAAAACGAGGCCAGGCCTTCGCGCTTTATGGCCTCGTCGCTGTACTTGCGCCTTCCCTCGGCCCGACGATCGGCGGTTGGATCACGGACAATTACTCGTGGCGCTGGATCTTCTATATCAATTTGCCGGTTGGCATTCTCGCCTTCTTCCTGGTCGGCCGGCTGGTCCAGGATCCTCCGTGGATCAAAGCCGACCGCGCCAATCTTAAGAAGCTGGACTACATAGGCCTGAGTCTCCTGACCGTCGCCATGGGCGGCATGCAGATCATGCTCGATAAGGGTGAAGAGAATGACTGGTTTGCCTCCGACTTGATCCGCACCTGCGGCGTCCTCTTTGTTGTCGGGATGGCTGGTCTGATCTGGTGGCAGTGGCGGGCCAAGAACCCCATCATGAATCTGCGGCTCTTCAAGTACAAGAACTTCGCTATCTGTTGCCTGCTTATGATCCTGGTCGGCGGCGTCTTGAATGCTGCAACTGTGCTTGAGCCGCAGTTCCTGCAGCAACTGCTGGGCTATACGGCAACCCGCGCCGGAGAAGCGCTCGCGGGCGGAGGCGTTATCCTGCTCGTCATGATGCCGCTGGCAGGGGTGGCTACCGGCAGGTTCCCGGCAAGGAACATGGCGGCGTTCGGGTTCGCCTGCTTCGCCGCCGCGTTCTATTACACCTCCGCGCACTTTACGCTCGACATGACCTTCGGTTTTGCTTCCTGGCTCCGCATCCTTCAGATGTTCGCGATTCCTTTCGCGTTCATCGCTATTACCACTGCCGCCTATGTCGGACTCCCGAAAGAGGCGAGCAATCAGGTCTCAGGGATCATCAACTTCGTCCGCAACGTCGGCGGCAGCATCTTTATTGCCGTCACCGGAGCGATTGTCACCAACCGCTCACTTTTTCACCAGGCGCATCTGCAGGAACACATGCGGCCGGGCAATCCTGCCTTCGTCAACCGGCTAAACGCGCTTACTGCTTACTTTGGGGGAAGCGGAAAAGGGCCAGGGCCGGGCCTCATGGCACGAGCTGAGATATATCGGGAACTCAATCAACAGGCGAGCGCGATGGCCTATCAGGACATCTACCGTCTGCTTTCGTGGATGGCATTGGGCATGATAGTGTGCGCCTTCATCCTGAATAAGAACAAGCCCGGTGAGGGGGTTCCTAAAGGGGAAGCGATGCACTAGAGACACACCTTATTATGAAGCCGGCATTGCCGGAAGCCGTTCCAGTCAGGAGATAGATTCCCATGTGCGCGAAAGAAACGAGCTACAGTATTGAAACTCAACAAGTATCTATCGAGATGATCGTCGATCTCTTGCTGACAGCGGAAAGGGAGTTAGCATCCTTTTATGAGGCGATCGAGAAATGGTACGGCCCGGAGGAAGCGCGGAAGGCCGCACACGATTGGATCGAAGAGGTAGAGACGATGGATTGGCCCGCGGAAGGAAGGATCCCGAAGTGGCGCCATGCGTCCATCGCCGCCGCCGATTGTCTGGCCTCAAGAGTCATTGGGCTCCCGCCAAACCTGTGACCGTCAGAAACCTCACAATTGGCCAGCCGATTCGAGCACTATTGGGTCAACCTGTTTAGGCAGCTGAATTTGATCCGCAATCGACAAGAGAACTGAGCCCTTCAACGGCCGCGCTACCCTAACTGCGACTGGTACAAAAGATCGGGCACAACATCCTGCAATCGCTTAATCTGCATATGTGCGCCCTGCCCCGTTTTCGGAGAAACCGACATGAGACGCTTCGCCAGTTACATCTTCTTAATTCTGCTCCAAACTTCCGCGTGCGGTGGTTGCCTCCACGCGCAGGTAGCGCCGTCTCCCAAGGGCAAGGAAGACCAGAGTGCCGTATCCACGATCGCAAGTGTTTTGCCTTCCCTGCTCAGCGTCTTATCCTACGGCGCCAAAGGCGACGGAAGGACGGACGATACCGAGGCGATCAACTCCGCGATGTCCGCATGCACTGCCCGCGACATCCCCAACAACGGATGCATTCTCTACTTCCCGGCGGGCATTTATGTCACCACGGGGCTGACGCTGAGGTCGTATATGAACCTCAAAGGCGACGGATGGGGAACTTCCGTGATCCGCCTTAAGGCCCGGACCGCATCGGATGTTCTGACCGTACCCATCGATGCCTTCAACTTCAGCATCAAGGACCTGACCTTGGACGGAAATTCCACACGAGGTGGAAGCGGAAATTGCTTGTCCGTCGCTCCAACCGCAATGGGGCCGGCCGAGTGGAACTCCGCCAACAAGCAGACCGCCCCCGTCAATGCACAAAAATGGGGCCACATCGACGAGGTCATGTTTACGCACTGCTCGGCTGACGGTATTCATATCAACCAATTTAATTACATGCTGTTCTTCGATAACATCTACGCCTTCGACAACGGCGTCTATGGCCTCTATACCAGAGGAACCAACAGCGGCTTCTCCAACTTCCAGATTGAACGCAATGGTACAGCCGGTATCCATGTCGATGGATCGAACGATCGATTCACGTCTGGAGAAGTAATCTGGAATGGATCCAAGGTTAATGGCGAGGCAGGCGTCTTTGTAGCGGGATACCGCAATATCATCATGGCCGTCGAGACGGAAGATAATTACACCAATGGGTTTTTCGATAACGGCGTCGACAATTCGTTCGTTGCTTGTACATCGGATTCCAATGGGTACGTTCAGAACAACAACAGCGCATCCTCCAGAGTGGCAAGTGGATTCGTCATTAGTGGCTCGGGCGGCGTCTATGTTGGAGATAAGGTAACCAGCAACCGTGGGCGTCTTCCCGATGGAAATTTCACAACTGAGTGGCCATACACCATCAAGAATCCGCAAGTGGCAAGGCTGGATATCACCTACGACAGCACCAATCATGCCCCAGCCACGGAACCTGGCACCTCGCTTGGCGTCGAACCGTCCAGCGCGGGCAAGGCTGTCTGCGTCAAATCGGCGGGGCCCCCCATCGTCATGGGAGTCTGCTCGACGAAGATAAGTTCCTCTGGTTCGTGCACCTGCAACTGAGGCATCGATCGTGCAAGTAAGCCCTCCGCCCTGCTCCGCAACCATTTCGCAATACTCAACTGAACAATAACTGAACAGTTTGCGCCTGTGCGTAAGGCCGCCGCTTTAGTTACCTGGATGACGCGAAGTCATTTCGATCGCAACCGGTCCTACGACAACGTCCATGTAGCCAGCACTCTGCGAGGGCGCAAAATTCATCTGCGGGGGCACAGTAAGATCATGAATGCAGACGAGCTGCTGATCTCAGCTAAAGGAACTCCCTGGCGGAAGCCGATCTCCGCTTGCCGATCATGCCTCAATGAGCGCATTGGCGATTTATCACCTACCGACACAGGCTTACTGAAACCTTTCGAGTTGCCGAATCCATGTAATTCATCTGCCAAGCGGAGGTACGAATGGCCGGAAAAGGCGAGGCGGTTCGTGGACATTCTCATTCAGGGTTCCCGCCCTAAATGATCCGTCTCGCTGGTGGGTGCGGGCTTCATCTAACCAGCTAGTGCAAGACCTTTATCTATCGATCGTAAGGTAAGGAAACGTAGCGAGCAGGAACTGAGAGCTAGGCAAGAAAAATCCCCCTTCGCGATTTCTCGCGAAGGGGGAATGCGTGCTGAAGCAAGGTCAAGCCTAACGTGGCGGAGACGATGCGGTCGCTACCGGAAGGCCGGACCGTGGCAGGTTCCGACACCCTTGTCACTGAACGAAGCCGGTCCGGTTGTCTGTGCAGGATCCTTCAGTGCCGACTCGAAATCCCACGCGTAGCCGTTCGGATTGAGCGTCAGGCCCATCACGCCCCAGAATTCTCCAGTTCCCGCTTCGAGATTTTCTGCGTTGAAGTTCGGGTTGCCGCTAGGATCCTCCATGTTTGTTTCGCCTGCGCCGGACGTCACAGTGGTTGTGACGACCGGATCGAGTGTCTCGCCGCCGGTGCCCACGACGAATTCACGTATGCCTCTCCTTGGATCTGACTTTCCAGAGGGGTCAAGCGGGCGGTAGCGGCCATAGAGGTGGTCGTGTCCGTTCAGAACCAGATCGGCTCCGTGCTCGTAGAGGAGCTGCCAAAATTGCTGAGCGGTCGGGCCTTCAGGTACGGCGATTCCGTTGGTAGGGCTGAACACGGGCTGATGCCAGTAGGCGAGTGTGCATGCGGAATGATTCGCCGCGAGATCGTTTTTCAGCCATTCGAGTTCGGAAGCAATCCAGGAGCCCGTGCAGCCGCCCGGCTGCGTCTCGCACTCGATATTGAGCGAGATAAGATGCCACGAACCCAGATTGTAGGAGTACCAGCCATCTCCGACCCCGACTGGGCCGCCAGTGCTGTTGGTTCCGAGTCCGCCCGACTGTGCGAAGTGCCCCGCCTGTCCATCAGAATGCGGCACGGGCTGGGTGAAGGTTCCGTCGGTGTCAGGGTTGTCAGAGATAGTAGCCGTCATTACGGTTCCATCGGTATTGTGCTGGACGCCGTTGAAGTAGGAGAAGTATCCGTAGCCTGCAACGCCGATCGCGCCGTGCTCGGTATAAAACTCGTGGTTGCCGGGCGCAGGCCGCGTGATCAGTTTGAAAGCGCCATACGTCGTCTCGTAGGAGTTCTCAAAGTCGGAATATTGGCCTACCTGATATTGCTCATCTCCGAGGAGCGCGACAAGGTCAGGTTTCATATTCTCAATCTGTTGCGCAGTGGCCGCCTGGGATGCGAGTAGATTCTGGGCCGTGTCGCCGCTGCAGTTTTCTCCCGCCTTCTCACCACTCTCTTCCTCGCCTGGCTGGCAGGCAACGTCGCCCACCACCGCCAACACCGGTGACCCTTGCAGCCTGTTGTACGGCCACGGATTGTCGTTCGGCATCCAATTGCCGCTTGACCAGCCCTTGCTGTGCCACCACTGATTGTTATTGAAGTTCTCGTTCTGCGCCTTAGCCCCAACTGCAAATACCATGACCGAGGCGGTCGCCCCCATGAGCACCGCGGCCCGCAACTTTCTCCGAATCGTCTCCATGCGATTTCTCCTATTCTGACTTGTGTTAAATGGTTGCTACAGCCTTCCGTTTGTAGCCTTCCGACGTTGCGCTTGTATGACAAATGTGTGAAAAAGCGCAGTCCGCTTCTTGGAAGGATCGTTCATGCCACCCGCAAGACAAAATGCGTGATGCTACCGAGGAGAACGGAGCCTCGCGTAAACAAACGCGTCATCGATCGTGGTGACCGGTTGGCAGGCGAGGCGTTGCTTTTAGGCGTAGCGAAACAGCGCCATGAATCCAAAGTCCATGTGTTGCTGGATATGGCAGTGAAACAGCGTCAGGCCCGGCTGATCGGCGACGAGATCCACCGTCGCGCGCCCAAATGCTGGAACGATCACCGTATCCTTCTTGATTCCGGCAGTCGGCTTGCCGTTGAGTTCGACGAGCTCGAACAGGTGCCGGTGGATATGCAGGGGGTGAGAATCGTCGCTGCGATTGTGGAACACCAGCCGGTAGCGGCGTCCCTGTCGCAACACGAATTCCCGTTCATGCGGATATTCTTTGCCGTTGACGAGCCAGTGATTGATACCATTGGGTCCGCCAGGTACTTTTTCAAAGACCATGTCGATTGTCTGGTCTGGCGCGGGATGCGGCGCGTTGGTGCCAAAGATGGTGTAGTCCCAGCGCGACCTCGGAGGCGGAGTCCATAGCGCGCGCTGCTTTTGATTGGCGTACTCCACCACGATGCCCATTCCGGATTGCCGCGCGGCATTGCGGATCTCCCCTAAAATCCAGACGCCCGGATTATTCATCTCCACGATCGCGTCCACACGCTCGCCCGGGGCGATCTCAATCACATCGACCGCCTGAGGCACCGGCACGGGATTGCCGTCGAGAGCGATTACCTGAAACTTGTGGCCGGGCAAAGCCACGCGATGAATTTGGGCGGCGCTGGCATTGAGTAGGTGTATCAGGACGCGCTGACCCGACTGCACGCGGAGCGGTTCCCCTGCTCCGAGCAGCTTGTCGTTAATCGAGTAAAGAGGAGCGCTGACTTCGAGTCCGTTCGGTCGCAGGTCTGGAGTGGCGGGTTTTTCGGGCATCGGGTCCCTGGGATCCGCCTCCATCTCGTCCTGATCCATCGTTGACAGAAAGTATTGCCATTCACGCAGCGCCAGGAAGACTTCTTGATCGTAGCGTCCAGGCTCATTTGCGGAATCGATCATAAAAAAACCGAACTGGCCGGTGTAGGAGCCTCGGTGCAGATCCATCATGGCTGCGGTATGCGAGTGATACCACCGCGAGCCCGCCGGCTTGGCCACGAATTGATAGCGCCGCCGGCCGTGGGGTGGGACCGGGGGAGTGCCTTCTTCCTCCACCCCATCTACTTCCGGCGGAACGAACAGGCCATGCCAATGCACGTACTCCGGAACGTCCGTGTCGTTCACAACGTCAACCGTAACGGACCGGCCTTCTCGCGTCCGTAGCAGGGGGCCGGGGACTTTATTGTTGTATCCGATTGTGCTGATTACCACCTGTGGCGCCAACTCGACGATCATGGGCGCGATTTGCAGGGTGAAATCCGCCGGACGCCCGGTGGCCTTCGGTTCCAACGGCACCATCAGGTGCTGTGCCGGCCCCGGAACCTGCTGGAGGCCTGGCGACTCCGCCAACGCAGGCCGCAGCTTGCCTGTCCCGGTCGCGATCATAGTGGCCCATCCAAGCCGTACAAAATCCCTTCGCTTCACGCGATCCCCATCCCGGCTGCGAATGCCACCATCGGCCCGAGCGTTCCGATGAGAATTGGGACGTCCGTCATTCTGCTCCCTCTCAAATTGTCTCGATAAGACTAGGCGCCTCGATTCAATTCTTTCGAAACGACCTCGATTTTAATACCAACAAACGCGCTTCTCCTCAACGATGCTACTGGATTGGTGCCAAATCGCCAATTCACTCACGGAGGAAAATCGTAGTGGGAAGCAGGGGCACACCTCATTCCCTGAAACGGGATTATCGGAAACCACGCTCCGATTGACATGACGTTATATTGTCATCATGCCAGGATCGACGCTGTATGCCAGGATCGAGGAAACGATTGCCGCTGAAATCGCCCAGGGCGAGTATCGCCCCGGAGATCAATTGCCTACCGAAGATGAATTGCTTCAGCGATTTCAGGTGAGCCGCATCACTGTTCGTCGTGCGATCCAGAATTTGGTCAGTCGAGGCTTGCTCGAGATTCGTCGTGGACTCGGAACCTTCGTTCTGTCGCCGCGGATCGAAGCGGAGCTCACAAAGCTAACGGGCTTCGTCGAGGACATGAAATCTGTCGGGCGAAGAGCCACTGCCCGTGTGGTAAGTCAGGGCGTTATTGCCGCCTCGGCGCGCGTTGCAGAACGCCTTCAATTGGCAAAAGGGACGAAAGTGATGCAGATCAAGCGGGTGCGGCTCGCCGATGACATGCCGATCTCTTTTGATGAGACGTACCTGCCCCTCCCCCTTGGAAAGCAGATCGTGCGCAACGATCTACGGCTGCATCCGATCTTCACTCTTCTCGAAGAAGAATATGGAGTCCCTCTGGTCGAAGCAGACTATGAGTTGGAGGCGGTGATCGCAACGAAAGCTGTCGCTGATGCCCTTCAGGTAAAGGTCGGTTCTCCGATCTTTCAGATCGAGCGAACCTCGCTGACCACAGGCAATCAGCCGGTTGACTATGAGGTCCTGTCATATCGGGGTGATCTCGTCCGCTTTGTCACGAAGCTTCTTCGTCATCCGGGAAACTCGGCGGGAACTCAGGCATTGCGTCTCCGCAAGCGATAGCTGTCAATGCTCCACGGGCTTGGGTTGAGGAACAGAAGAGCCACTATGCACGCAATATAGAGAAGGTCGCATTCGTACCCCGGAGGTCCGAATTGCGCCCGACCATCCACGATCGCTTTGATTTTTATGGAGCTGAAGCCATAGGGGAGATGGACCGTAAACATGGCGGTTAGCAGGACTACCACCGCCGGAACGCTTGCCCATGCGATAAACGCGCCGAAAAGAAGCGCTGCTCCTCCCAGCAACTCTACCGAAATCGTGAGGTACGCCGACAGATGCGGAAAGGGAACGTGCAAGGCCTGCAGAATCGCTGCGAAGGCTTCCGGACCCTTGATGATCTTCGCCCAGCCGTGTTGGATAAAGCCCCCGCCGACGATAGCGCGAAGTGGCAGCGCGGCGTGACGTTGCATGGCCGAAGAAATGCGAGTCTCTGCGATAGGTTTGGATTGCGTTGGCATAAATTTCTCCTTGTGAGACGAGCTTTAGTCTGAGAAATCCGGCGTCATTATGATGTTATAATGTCATCT
>Ga0302228_10000263_pt1 | contig 47560 bp, 38 predicted proteins | sample II_Palsa_N1_2_FD_193519 | JGI IMG/M metagenome (GOLD analysis project Ga0302228, IMG submission 193519) | Peat permafrost microbial communities from Stordalen Mire near Abisko, Sweden - II_Palsa_N1_2 | ecosystem: Environmental > Terrestrial > Soil > Palsa > Peat permafrost | place: Sweden... | reverse complement strand
CTTTTGGCCTTCCAGTAGCGGGACATCGTCGACTCGGTGGTCATACCACTCTCCTTCATACTCTTCATCAGCTTTTTGCATCGATGACATCGGTCATCCGTGCAGAAGGGCTTTGGATTCGTTTCCCGTCGTGAAGGAGCCCACTCCTCCACGACGGCTAGATCTTCCGCAAGACGAGCAGCGGGTTACTTGACGGTCACCGGAAGAGTGAACGGAATCGAAACTACTGCTCCAGTCGCCGCGTCCGTTGCCGTGACAGCGACGGTGCTACTACCGCTCGGCGTAACGACCACCGGCGCTGGTGGGGTGTGCGTATACCCTGCGTTCGTGCAGCCAACAATTCCGGCCAGGGAACCGACAAACATCGCAAGGCAAGCCATGGTCAGCAGGTGAGACTGGAACCGCTTGCGTCGCCGCAGACCCAGACCCAGGAGCCCCAAGCCGAATGTCCCTGCGAAGAAGATGGCGTCCACGTGCGGATTGAACTTCCGCAGTTCACCGACGTTCACGGGAATGTTGGTATTGATCGTTAGGGTGACCTGCGCGGAGCCATTGGCGGTGAGAATCGGCACATTTGGAGTACTGAAGGAACACTCCGAATACTTCGGAAGAGTCGTGTTATCGCAAGCCAGATTGACAGCAACTTGTGGTCCGCCGTAGTTGACTAATCCCTGCAGTGTCAGCATCACCGAGCTCGAGACCCCCGCGGATACGGTCAGTGAAGAAGGCGAGGCCGTGATCAGGACGCTTGGATTGATGATGCTGAACGTGCTGATCGGAATGGTGGCCTGTGCGAAGTTCTGATCGCCGGAGTAGACCGCCGTCAGCGTGTATGTGCCGAGCGGAAGAGCGCTGAGACTGAATGTCGCCTGCCCCAGGCCGCTTAGCGTCACAGGGCCTTGGGAAGGATCCGCTAGTGACGAACCATTCATGAACGTGATGGTTCCCGTCGGCACCCCAGCCGTGGAGTTTACCGTCGCCATAATCGTACCAACGCCGTGCAAGCCGATATAAAGCGCCGGCGTCGTGACGGTGAACGTCGGCGTCGCGGGATTAACAGTGAAAGTAACTTGCTTAGCCGAACTAGCCGCGAAATCGGGCGCCGTGCCTGCGGTGCCGAAACCCTTGTAGGTCGCGTTCACGTTATAGGTACCGCCCGCCAGGTTGGAGAAGGTGAAGGTGGCGACCCCACTGCCGTTCAACGTCTGTGTCGAAGATCCGACATTGTTGTTGATCGAAAGTGTGACATCTCCCTGTGGCGTTCCGTCTTGAGAAGCGACCGTCACAGTGATCGTCAAATTCCCGGGATAGGTGATCGAGGAGATCGGCGAAATTGTCGTTGTTGTCGCCGAGCGATTGTCTACAGCGGGACTGTCAGAAACGGTGAGCGTGGCCGTTGCCACGTTGCCCGCATTGCTGTAAATAGAGAGCGCGGCACTTTCAGTACCCGAGAGGATGCTCGGCGTGACACCGACGCCGAAGTAGCAGGCAGCGCCGACCGCTGTGGGCGCCGAAGGATCGCATGCCGGCACGTCATTGGGTGTCTGCACGGAATAATCGGCAGCCAAAGCTCCGCTATAGGTATCTCCACTCAAGGCCGAGAAAACAAGCGGCTGATTACCAATGTTGAAGATCTGCGCCTCGCCTGTAGTCAGGATCAACGGCGTGACCGTGCCCAGATTGTAGCTTCCGTTGATGCCAACCTGCGCCACGGTCTCTACCGCGCTGGGGCTCAGATACGAGACGTAAAGATCGCCGGTTCGATCGATCGCCACACTCGTTGGCGACTTGAGGTTCGTCGTATCGATCGGAACTACGCTGTTGATACTCAGTGCTCCACTCAGCATCGGAATTCGCACCAGGCTTGCGGATTCGGCAACGTAGATAGAGCCAGAAGCATCCAGAGCGAGCCCCGTAGCCGCCCCCGCGAGCTGCGTTGTAATCGTCGATTGCCCGCCCCAGTACGATACTTCGTCTAAGTTCAATCCATCAGCGATGAAGACGTTCCCCGAACCGTCAACAGTCACCGCCGTGGGTGCGGTAAATCCGCTGCCGACCGTCACTGTCGTACCGGCAAGGAAGGTTGATGCGACTGTCGGTGTGGATACTTTGACGACCTGCGCCTTATCTTTATCCGCAACGTAGAGATTCCCTGCCCCGTCAACAGCCAGGTTCAGGTTGTTGCCGAGACCTGAAATAAGTGCCGTCTGACCAGCGCTGTTTAAAGCTCCCGACTGATACGGGACCTCGAACACCTTGCCGGAATCTCCAATGTAGACATTGCCGACGCCGTCCACGGCAACCCCTGTCGGCGCTGCGACATCCGTCCCAACTGCGACGCCCGTGGATGAGCCGGTAGCATACTCAAGTACCTTGCCCTGCCCTTCATCCGCGACGTAGACATTGCCCTTGACATCGACAGCAATCTGCTTTGGCTGGTTGTATCCCGAACCGATGGCGGTCTCTGCTGGAGCCCCAAGGATGGAGATGCCGGGACCTTGTCCCTGTCCATAGAGATTTACTGCGCTCTTTGCGATGATGTTGTTGCTTGCATCAAGCATCTGCAACTGGCCACTAACATTTCCGATGACTGTGGGGTTCAATGCAATCCAGTACGGACAGTGTTGCCCTGCCTGGTAAGTCGTTCCTGCCGTGCAGGGAACCACTGTCGTGTCGACTGTTGCCGGACCAGAGGGTGTAGCTGGATTCATGATGGGATTGGTCGTAACCACGGAAAAGTCGGAACCGGACTGACCGTCTTCGACGAAGACAAACTTCGAGGGCGTGACGGCACTGTTGAAGGTGAAGTACACACTTGCGGTTGAACCGACCGTACCAAGGGGAGAGATTCCGGCGTTGGCGCTGCCAAGGTTGTATATCACGAAGTTCAAAGTGTTTGGGTAGACCGGGGGCGCGGCCGCCTTGGAATCGATCGGCGCCCACCCCGAAGTAGCGGTAGGAATCCAGAGAACGCCGCGGGGATCTATTCCGACCGACGCCGTCGCCGTCACAGGAGAGAGCAGCGTGGAGTGGCCCCAGTTCAGCGACGAAGCTGTTGCCGTTGTCGGACTTCCACTTTCGTTGGGCACCAGGAGGACCCCATCGAAGTTGCCATCGCCTCCGCTCGTGCCACCCGTATCGATCGTGCTGGATAGCACAAGATCACCCGCAGCATCCACGCGTATACCCTTGAAGTTGTACCCGTCTGCAGGAGGATCGATGCGAACCAGAGGAGCAACCTCGCCCACAACATTGGCGGACGCGCCGGCTGGAATCATCCAAACTCCAACTGCGACAGTCGTCCTCGAGTTATACGGCTCTTCGACGAAGAGCACGTTACCCGCATGATCGGTCGTAATCTTCGCGGCCACGGCGGTGAGGCTCTTGACCAGCACGGTTGCCGTTCCCACGTTGCCGCTGGCATCGACCGTGAACTCCATCATCTGTGGATTGTTCTCAGTGCTGATGACCATCGTCTGAGTGCTCCCACCGTTGCCGTCGAGGAACGCAATCTGGTTGACGCCCAGTGCGCCAACCAGGTTATCGCCCGCGCTCCAGGCGCTGCTCGCGGTGAGAGGCCAGGTATTCGTCGTCGGGTCGAACGGGACACGGTAAAAGTCAGGCTGCGGTCCATAGATGCCGCCGATATATAGGTTGTTCCACTGGTCCAGCGCCATACCGCTGTTCCAGAAGGCCCCATTGCCACGCAGCACAGCACCGGGGGCCGAAAGCGTAATCAGGTTCGTCGTTCCGGCTTGAATCTCATACAGCGCGCCGGCTTGCGTGTCGAGCACGAGCACGTCTCCGTTATTTGCCACGAGGATCTGATAGATCTGGCCGAGTTGCTGGCTCGCCGTCACAGAGTTGGGCGTGATCGAGCCGGCGATCACCGGCGTCTGCGCCACCGCGGGCGAGTACCCTAGCACGGCACTGAGTAGCACCAGCATCCAAAGCTGTGCAAGCCGACGATGAAATGCTGCGGGCACGGTAGCCATACGTATTCCTCCAAAACTGCTTCTGACCGTCGGCCTGGAAAAGGTGCGCCGGTCTGTCATTTTCCCTGCGGCGCGTTCCGCCGCAGCTTACTTCAGATCTTCCACTCCGTCCGTTCTCGCATCTCGTCAAGAACGCCCGAAGATTGATATCAGAACGTGTACTTCGCGCTCAATTCAACCAGCCTGCTTCCCTGCTTGATCTCGGCGATGCCGAAGCCGGGCTCCGTGAGATTAGAAGTTGTAAGCCGCTGCCCGGCAGTGCCAAACTGTTGGGCCAACGTTAGGTCGCTCCCTGTGTCGTTGGAGTTGAACGACGTTAACGGATGATTCAGGAAGTTGAACGCCGCCAATCGGAACTGCAGGTTGTCCTTGGCTCGAATCTTGAAATTCTTGAGCACCGTAAGGTCGCTATTGAAGAACGCGGGCCCATGAAGGTAGGGCGACCGCAGTGTTCCGTTCTGCTCTGGCAGCGGTATGCCGTAGCAGGTTGGATTGATGTACTGGTGAGCCGCAGGCCCGCCCGCCGGGTTGCAGTAGATCGTCGGATAAAGCCCAATGTCGGGCGTCCCCAGCCAAACGGTGGAATTGAGATTCGTGACGCAGTAGTGATTTCCATTCGCATCCGCCGGAATATGGTAAGTGCTCACGCATGGTGTGGTGGGATTCGATTGGTTCTGATACTGAACCTGCACCGGCTGAATCTGTCCGTAGCCGAAGCCGAAATTTTCACCTTGATTCGATGCAAGATTCTGGCCACTCAGAATGGATGTAATACCCGAGATCTGCCATCCGTTCAGCGCCTGGCGTAGCAGAGCAGAACCAAAGTGATAGTGCGAACCAAGATCGACCAGGTAATGAATGTTGAAGACGTGTGTGCGGTCGTAAGGCACAGGATTGTAATCATTGCGCAAATTGAACGGATCGGCCGTATATCCGGTCGCAATTCCGAGGTTCTTCGAGAACGTGTAGTTCGCTCCGAAATCGGCCTTGATTCCAGCGGACTTAACCAGCGTCGCATACCCGTTCCATTGGACCTGTGCGCTGTTATAGGACGAGTAGAAGGTGTGCTTCAACTGATACACACCAGAGTAAAAAGGATAGGGACGGAAAAAGTCAGTTTCCGCTGTCGTCAGCGATCCAATGTCGGATGGTGCGAGTCCCCCCGTGACAGTGCTCGGGATGGATTCGAGGTTGACGTTGAACAACGCTCCCGGAACGATATTGTTCAGGCTGGCCGCGGAGTTGTAGCCGCTGTCCAAATTCCGTCCGTCCGCTCCGACGTACGACACTTCTATCTGCGACCGAAGAGGCAGCCACGTGATTGCCTGATCGAACGTGAAATTGTATTGATAGAAGATCGGACGGGTCGAATCGGTCGACGAGATCGTATAAACACTGAAATCAGTCGGATTCGTCGGCGATTGGTCTTCGATCGAATCGAAGCTCAGCTGGCCCTGTAGATAGCTGGTCTTGTAGCCCTGCGCGGTCGCCGCGGCTTGGGCGTATGGATTGAACTCTTCATAGCTGCGGTAGATGCCCCAGCCACCACGGACAATGCTCTTACCTGTGCCCATCACATCCCACGAAATACCAACGCGTGGCGAGGCCCACACCGCGGCAGGTGAGTTAACGCTGTTCGCAACGGAGCTGTCGATCCCGTGCCAGGTGACGCCCGGATCATTCACGCTCGCACAATTGCGCGTGGCTCCGCTACATTGGTCGCTATAGAGCGCCGGAGAGAAGGTCGCGAGACCATTGCCATGCCGATCTGTCCACGCGCCGATGTGCTCCAAACGAAGACCCAGGTTCAGCGTAAACCGCCTCAGGCTCCATGTGTCCAGCACGTAACCTGCGATCGTTTTGGCGCCCATGTCGACGACCGGAGAAAAGTTTGTCTGTTGAAATGAGTCGGCATAGCCCAGGTACATCAGCGCATTCGGGTTCATGCACGAACCGAGATAGGCAGCCCCAGAAAGACGCCCATTCCCGGCCGGATCCGAGCCCTCACATCCCGTAAACTGCGTGGCAGATCCAATCAAAGCATTGTTGCCCTCGAAGTACTCATTACCAGGATTGAAGGTAAAAGCACCCTGCGGGAAAGCGCCATAATCCGCGAGCCCGTTTGTGATCCGGCTTTCAAAATAAAAACCCGTTTTAATCAGGTGCCGTCCACGCTGCCACGTCAGGTTGTCCGCAACGTCAGGCGTGGTCTTCTTCGAACGCACATGGTTGGCGTAAAAGCCGCCTGGCATCGTGATGTTCGGATAACCGTTCTGCCCGTTGCCCAACAGCGCCGGCACTGAGTAGTCGCCGCTATTCTTATAGACACCAAAGTAGTTGTAGTTGCCGTTGCCTGCCGTACAGGTGCCATTAGCCCGTTGAGTAGCATCGTTGCAGTTGTAGCTATTCAGGTCGAAGCGATCGACCGCTTGCGGCTTGCCCATGTTACCCGGCGAGCTCACCAGCGACAGACCCAAATTCAATTCGTTCGTCAGATGCGGATTGAAGTTGTGAACGTAGTTGATGAACATTACGTTGGAAATGTCGCCGTTTGTCACATCGGCAGGATAGAGAACAGCTCCTGAAGAAGTGCCAAAGCTCACGGGCACCTCCGATATTTGGCGCTGTAGGTAGTAGCCGGCGCTCAGAAGGTTATGGTCGTTGATGTGGTAATCGATCTTCGAGTGGAACTGCGATCCGTTCTGCGTCTGCAGTACCTCCTGGATATAGTTGAAACCGGAATCGTTAGTGAACGGGTTGGCGTTCGGCAAGGGCAGCCAATTCAGTAAGCCAACGCCGCTGCTGTTGCCGAGCCCGGCGATATTGCCATCCGGAACCTCCGTGCCATTGGGAAGGAAGTTCTCCGTCTGACACATCGGGAGTATGGCATTCGGATTCGCCTTTCCGTCTGGCCGAGCTCCACAGAGCTCGCTGTTCAGTGAAGAAAGGCCGAAGTCCCCACGGCGCTCCGCCATCGTCGGCACCCAGCTTCCCAGCGTCCCAGGGGAGAATAGCTGGTTAGAGTGCTCATACGCGACGTAAAAGAAGAGCTTGTCCCGGTTGTGATTGAAATCCGTAAACGGGAGCAGGACTGGACCGCCAATCATGCCACCCGGGTAGAAATACTGGCCAGCGGGGCGCGGTTGCTCCAGATGGTTGTTGTACCAGCCGTTACTGTTCAGCGACGTGTCGCGGGCAAAAAAGTAGACCATTCCGTGAAATCCGGAAGTTCCCGATTTACCGATAGCATTGATAATCGCTGGCCCCTTGGCATTGTCTGCACCGAAGGTCGAGGTCGTCACCTTGACTTCACTAACCATGTCCACGTTCAGGTTCATGATCGTGCCGCCGTTGCTGTTGATATCCGTAATGGATACGCCATCGAGCACGGTGGCGATCCCATTGGTACCAGTGCCGTTAGCGGAGAAGGAGCCGCTGGGACCGCTTAAGCCGACAACCGCATCGCTGTAAGCGGGCTGGTTGGACACCCCCGCCGGGGCCGTGGCAAATCCAGGCAACATGCGCAACAGCTCGCCTGCGTCGCGGCCTACGATCGGCAACGTCTGTAACTCTTCGCCGGTGATGACGTCGGAATGCTCGGGAGAACTGAGGTCCTTCATGTCCGGCGTCACGGCCTCGACCGTGATCTCTTGGTTGGCAGCCCCCACCCGGAGGCGGATATCCGAAAGGGCGATCTGATCGCCGGGACGCAACGGGAACGGCTGGGACTGCCAGCCGTCAAAAGTTGGCGCAGTCACTTTTATCGTGTACGCTGCACTCGGCGGAATTCCGGCAAACGAGAAGTAACCGGATCCGTTCGCCTCAGCGGTGCGCTCATCCTTCGTCAGAGTGTCAGTAAGCGTGACGGCTGCGTGCGGCACCAGGGCGCCGGACTCGTCCTCCACGGTACCGGTAACGGTTCCGGTGACCGCCTGACCGAAGATCTGGGTCTGCGCCAACAGCAGGGTTGCGAACAGCAGTACCCGTACCGCCAGCGATGTCCTCATGCTAAAAAACGACCTCATCCCAAATACCTCCGACTTCTCACGCCCATCTACGCTCAGCCCGTAACCATTACTCGCCGTCATATCTGGCGCTTCCATTCCAGCGAACCCTGCGGTTCGGCTTCTCTGCAAATCACTACTGCCCGTTCCGGCATCGAACTTTACTCAAGCCGCCTCGGATTTCCGAGACACTCGAATCCGGCCCTGCAAATCCAGCAGTCTCGGAACGTTCAGATAAGCAACTTTGATTGCCAAGTCACTAAACGTTCGCGCTGGCACAATCCACAAGACCCGTACAGTACATTACGGAGTCAAGTCGCGTAATATCTTCGTTTCGCTGGAATATTTCAGCATTTTGGACAGCCGCATGCCTGCGTGCAGTACCTAAACTACCTCTGCGCTCGCGCGATCGTAGAAGCAGCGACGGAAAGTAGCTAAGCTGTGGGGCACGTTTATGTTGGTCGCTGCGATGCGTCGCTCATGTTTGAGCCGCAAGACGAGACGCTCGCCAGCAGAGGAGACAGCAATATTCGGAGCTATACCATCGCCCGATCACCATTGATGAATGGCAACGATCTCCACCGCAGCGGGAACATCGTCAACGACCTGGACGTGAATCACTATCTGCAGATTCTTGCTGCTCCAGCCCGCAGGTGCGGTTCGGGCGAATGCGTTGATCTTTTCGGAGCTGCTCAGAAACTCGGCTGCGGCCTGCGTCCCATACTGGCCAATCCCCGCAGCCGTCATCCGCGTCTGGCCTCGGTCGCCGTTCAGCAAACGGGAAATAATCGCATAATCGTCGGTAGTCCTACCGTCCGGTTTCACGTTTACTTGCCAAGTGCGCTTTGGATTTTCCGCATCCCGAATGGTATCGCCGCCGGAAAAGCTAAACCGCAGTGGACTTGTAGTGTTCAGCGTCCACTGGTTGTTGAATGCACCGAGCAATACGATGGGTGCGGCATGAAGATCGCCCGGCGAGATATCCTGCGCGAACCGTAACTCATACGGCTTTTTTAGCTGGACCATTGCAGAAGTGATCGCTGTAACGGCGGAAACATCTCCAGTCGTCAAATACGCGTTGCTGGAGGGCTGCAAGCTACGGACGCCGGCAAGATCGAGGCTAGCCAAATCAACTGCAAATTCCGGACCGTTGTCCCCGAGGTGATGCGATTTCCTATATTCCTGAAGAAACTGCGGGGAAAACCGATAGACCACGTTCGTTCCCGTGTAGACGATCACTGGCATCGGATTTCTCAGAACAGGTGCCCAGAACTGGTCGAATGCAGTAGCTTTGGGCATCGTAAAGAACTTCAATCCAGCAACCGCCACGATCAACACCATGACCGCACCTGCAAGAAACAACCAGCCGTTCCCCTTAGCCCAACGAGCCGAATCGGCTTCCGCGGCGAGAGCAACCGGGCTGGCCTGCGGAGGTATAGGTGCGATGACGGCCGTCGCTTTGGCTGGCTCCGCTAGAATGGGCTCTTCGGCAGGGACAGATTCAGGCACACCCGCAAAACGGAAGGTCACCCGGTAGTGCCCGGGAGGAATCTCAATCCGTGTTTGCAATGGCTCGAGGCTGTCACTCTGGTAGTACTGTGCCAGGCGCTTTCGAACCTCAGCCATACGAGCACGCACAATGGGGTCGTTCGCCGTATCATAATCCGGACGCCGTCCAAAGACCGCCGCTCCAATCACTCGCTCACGCAGAAGATCGCTCTGATCATTCAAGGTTTGTTCGATCACATACCGGAGCAAATCTTGGCACTGTTTGCTGCTTCGGAACTGCAAGCTGCTCAGGATGGAAGAAAGTGTCCTCCGAACCTGAGCGATCTCCCTGGAACCCATCAGATCCGATATAGGTGTGTTGAGGAGTGAATCTGAAGTGCTTCGCGGGTCGATTCTTTGCTCCGAAATTTCTTTTTGCAACGCATCCATGGGGGAGTACTGTACCTTCCGGCAAGAATTCTATCGGGATAAATCGAGCTTCGGCCCCGTCATGGGCGACTCAATTTCGTTGGAGGGAGAGTACTGTACGGGGCTTGCCTCTGTCTATTGCGATGTCGTCAAGTAAGTATCGAGACAACATTGCGATTCTTTGGTAGGAATGACACGCTCGTCGGTCGCACATTTTTCCAGATAGTTTGTCCCCGAATTGAAGCCGTTGCTCCGCCTTATCCTCAGAACTGGCTGAAAGTTGGAAAAAGCTTTAGCAGAGAAGATGATGTGACGCAAAGGATACTCGACGGCCAGTGTCGAGCGCAAATAGCGGACAGGGAGAAGAAATTGCCAACTCAGATGGGGACCACAGGTACGAAACGCACGAAAATCCGCAACCTCTTTCTTTTGATCGGATCAGTCGCCGTCGCCACCGTGAGCCAGGGACAAGTCCCGTCCGCGCCGGAGCCACGCCGCACGTTTGCAACCGCAGATGCCGTGGCCACCAATCCGGTGCCAAATCCTGCAGCCGTTGTCGTCCTGGGTAAAGCGCGCTTTACCCTCCTGACCCCCCAACTCATTCGCATGGAATGGGCGGCGGATGGGAAATTCGAGGACCACGCGTCGCTGGTCTTCCTCAACCGCAACCTTCCGGTTCCCAAGTTCACCAAGAACCTTGGCGCGGACGGCCAGGCACTGACCATCACGACCGAAAGCCTGAAACTCTCCTTCAAACCCTCGGCAGATAACGGGTTTACGGCGGAAAATCTCTTGATTTCCCTGTCCGTTGACGGCCAGCAGACCGTATGGCATCCGGGGATGGCAGATCCTGAGAATTTGAAAGGCACGACCCGTACCCTGGATGGCGCGCTGGGCGACAAAACCGCGCAGGAAGGCATCGAGCCTGGCCTCGTCAGTCGATCTGGCTGGGCCGTTGTCGACGACTCCACCCGTCCGCTGTTCGACTCCAGCGACTTCCGCTTTCTCCATGGGGAGAAGAGTCCCTGGCCTTGGGCTATTGAGCGGCCGGCCGGCAAACGCCAGGACTTGTATTTCTTCGGCTATGGCCATGACTACCGGAAAGCGCTGGGGGACTACGTGCGCGTTGCGGGACGCATCCCTCTGCCCCCGCGATTTGCCTTCGGCGCCTGGTGGTCGCGCTTCTGGGCGTATAGCGACCAGGAAGTCCTCGACATTGTCCACGGCTTCCAGGAAAACAACACGCCGCTCGATGTCTTCGTCATCGACATGGACTGGCATCTGAATCAGGGAGAGCTCAAAGCCGCCGGCCGCGTTGATCAATCCAACGGCCTGCTGGGCTGGACCGGTTACACCTGGGACAAAGAGCTCTTCCCCGATCCCCCTGCTTTCCTCGACAAGTTGCACAAACAGGGCCTGAAGACCAGCCTCAATCTGCACCCCGCATCCGGAGTTCAGCCATGGGAAGACGCTTACCTGGAAATGGCCCGCGCAATGGGCGTCGACCCGGCAACGAAGAAGTACATCCCCTTCGACATCACCGATAAGAAGTACGCCACGAACTATATGGATGTCCTTCACCATCCGCTCGAAAAACAGGGCATCGATTTCTGGTGGCTGGACTGGCAGTCCGCGCCGAAGACGAACATGGAAAACGTCACGGCTACGTGGTGGCTGAACTATGTGCACTTCACCGATCAACAGCGTGAAGGCAAACGGCCCCTCCTATTCCACCGCTGGGGAGGTCTCGGCAATCACCGTTACCAGATCGGGTTCTCAGGCGATGTGATCTCCGTATGGTCGTCCCTCGCTTTCCAACCTTGGTTTACCGCCACGGCCGCCAATGTGGGTTATGCCTACTGGAGCCACGACATCGGCGGTCACCTGCCCGGAGCCGTGGAGCCCGAACTCTATACCCGCTGGGTGCAGTTCGGCGCGTTCAGTCCCATTCTTCGCACCCACACCACGAAGAATCCAGAATCGGAGCGCCGGCCTTGGGCCTATCCTGAGCCTTACTCCGCTGCGTTACGCTCATCCTTCCAGCTTCGTTATGCACTTCAGCCGTATCTGTACACCGAAGGACACAAAACATACGAGAACGGTGTGGCGTTCGTGCACCCGCTCTACTACGACTGGCCGCAGGTCGACGAAGCTTACAGCAGCAAAAACGAATACATGTTTGGCGATCAGATTCTTGCGGCGCCAGTCGTAACACCGTCGGATAGCGCTTCCGGCCTTGCAACCGAGACCGTGTGGTTACCCGCAGGCGAGTGGATCGAGTGGCCCACCGGAACCCACTTCACAGGCCCCATTAAGGCCGATCGCCGCTTTTCGATCGATCAGGTCCCCATCTATCTGAAGGCAGGCTCGATTGTTCCCATGCAGCCTCCGATGCTGTACACCGGACAGAAGCCAGTCGATCCATTGATCGTGAACGTCTGGCCGCTTCACCCTGGCGCCCGTTCTTCATACTCGGTCTATGAGGACTCCGGGGAAGCGGAACTGTACCAGAAGGGCGTCTATACGAACCTTCCCGTCAACGCAGCGCAGAAAGAAGATTCACTGAAGGTAGAGATCGGCCCCGTGCAGGGCCATTTCTCCGGAATGTTACAGCGTCGCGCCTACGAGCTTCGGTTGCCGGCCGACTGGCCTCCTGCCTCGGTCACGGTCAATGGTGTTCCGACCCCACAGGCCACCAGGAACACCGCGGGCTGGCACTATGACGGAAACACGTTGACCACGTTCATTCCTGTTTCCAGCACGAGTGTCGCTTCGAAGGTCACCATCGAGGTGCGTCGCGCACCCGGCATGACGGCACGTCGCGCCGAACTGAACGGCTTCCCCGGCCAGATGACTCGCCTCAACCAGATCTATCAGACGATGCGTGACCTCTCACCCGCCGGCGATGCTACCGACGAAGTCATTGACGCCTATGAAACGGGCGACCGCATCGGCTATCACCCGGAACGCGCGGCCGCGGAGATTGCTCATTTCCACGAGATTCTTCCCAAAGCACAGGCTTCGGTCGCGCAGATGGACGCTACCTTCGACTCTACGGTGGAAGAGAAACTTCGCTTGTACTCTCCGCAGCGCTGGGTTCCCGGAGCTCTGAATGTTCCTGAGCTGAAGAAGTCCCGCGTAGCCGGCATGAGGCGCGCTGCAAAGCTGATGGAGGACACAGGGAAGTAGCCCCGTCCTATGGCGATGTTGTAACGGATGAGATGACGACCGCAGGAGTAAGGGTCGCACAACTGGCTTTTCAGGGCATCGGAGCGCAAGCAGAGCGCGTGGCAAGCTAAGTTATTGTTTTGATGGCTCCTGAGGTAGGACTCGAACCTACAACCCTTCGGTTAACAGCCGAATGCTCTGCCATTGAGCTACTCAGGATCGCGTGGAGAACGCAGGCAACCGGGCGGTTGCTCTTCCACCTTTATAGCAAATGCGCGAGGGTGGGTCAAAGCGGCGTTATCCTAATCATCAACTGCGAGCAGTCTCGCGCACCATTCATTGGCTTCGCCGGCACAGTCTGCTGCGCCGCAGTTCCATCTCAAGCGTCTTCCAGCTCAGACCACTAAGGGTGATCATGACCAACGACCGCGACCCCGGCATCACAAGCATTCCCAGCCAAGCCTCCGTCGATCAAACCGTGGACTCGCTCACCAAAACCCTGGCTGCAAAGAGCATCACGCTCTTCGCTCTCATAGATCACAGCGGCGAAGCTGCAAAAGCTGGCATGACCATGCCGCCCACCAAGCTCCTAATCTTCGGAAGTCCTCGCGCGGGCACCCCCATCATGCTCGCCGCACCTACAGCCGCCCTCGATCTCCCGCTGAAGATCCTCGTCCATCAAGACAACGACGGCAAGGTGTGGATCACCTACAACGCGACGTCCTACCTGCAGCAGCGGCACGCAATTCCAATCGAGCTGCTGCCGAACATCGCTGTCATCGAACCGCTGGCACGCAGCGCCGCTGAATAGCTGGCTACCGGTACAACAGCACCGCGATACTGTAAGCGCTGAAGCCGTGCTCTCCCTCTGCCGGACAAGCCCCCACCACTGCAGCGTTATAGTTCCCCGTCGCTAAGCGCTGCTCCAGCAGCGTCGGAATCGTCGTCAGATCATCGGCGGTATACCGCATCACAAACCATGGCCTGCGATCACCCGCATAACCCGACTCCATCGAGCATGTACGGCGAGCATCCTCAGTCGTTGGCAAAACTGCTACCGAAGACTTCAACTGCAGGAGCTGCCCTACAGCAGTTTCCTGCTGTTCCAGCGAAAGACTCGTCACCGACCGATCGAAATCTTCAACCGCATACAAACGGTCGCCTCGGCTAATCACGCGAATCCCGATCGAATCCACCCTCGGGTCCAGCAGATTCTCCCGATGCTTTTCCGAGTTCATCCACGTGTCTTGAATCATCACCGCGCTGGGAGCCTCAGCCACATTCTCCGAGATCACGCTGAACCGCGCCCCGGCTTGCTGTCCTCGCGCCATCAACTCCGGCTCACCGTCGTACCGGTGCGAAATCGACTCGCGTCCCGCCATCTGTTCTGCGTGATAGCTCGCTGCGTCGTAGAGAGCGCGATCCCAATGTAGCGGTTGCAATCCCCTATGCGCCCGTTCCGCATTCGCTGCGGACAGTAGATACTGCTCTGCAACCGTCGGGCCGCTTACCAGCCTCGACACAGATGCCGCCGAAGCCACACTGCAATACAAGAACAATGCCACCGGAATTAGACGAAAGTTCATGCGAGCACCAATCCAAGTAACCAAAAGCAAGTTACTACTAGTGGTTACTATATTGGCCTAACCGGGCGGCACTGGCAAGCGTTCTCTGTAGCGAATCAACAAATACAACAATTTCCGAGCATTCCAATAGCGCGGCATATAGCGCCGCGGCTCCGATATCGACCGATAGAGCCACCCCAGATAACTTCGATCGGCCCACATGGGGATCCGCACCTGGTCTCCGCTCAGGAATGCTATAGCCGCCCCAATACAATGGATTGATGGGCGATAGTTCAAGTTGCGCTTGAGGTATAGGCCGACCCGTTCCTGCGTCCCACCCCCCAATGTCAAAATGATGTGCTTCGGTCGGATCCGCTCGATTCGTTCCAGCAGCTCAGGGTCGTAGATTTCCTGCTCGGAATACATCGGTGCCAGGTACACATAACCCTCCGGCACCCCAATACCCTGCTCCCCGAGCCACGCAAGATTACGTTCAGCGCTCTGCGCACTCGCCATAATCCAAAGCACGTTGCCCGACTGCCGAACCTCCGGCTGTTTCAAAAGCTCACACAGATATTCCAGCCCCGACAGTCGCCGGATCGAGTCGTGCTGCAGCCAATTCCACACCATCACCATGTAGGCAGAATCCGCAATCGCCATATCGGCGTTTATCAGGGCCTCGCGATACGACGCCTTCGTCTCGAGATCCTTCAGCGCGGGCGCTGCCGGAACCACCAGCAATCCCCCACCCTTCATCCGTTCCACAGCTTGTGCTGCCGTTCCGATAAAGAAGGGAATGCCGAGAATCGTTCGTTGATCGCCCTCAGCGGACGGCATCGATTATTTCCCCTCAGCCCCGGTTGCGATCTCCTGTTCAATCCACCGATACGTCCGCTCCAGGCCGTCCCGCAACCGGATCGACGGCTCCCAACCCAGCTTCTCCTGGATCAACGTGTTATCGCTGTTGCGCCCATTCACGCCCTTCGGCGCGTTCAAATCATAGGTACGCTTCAGCTTGATCCCGGCAATATCTTCTGCGAGATCCACCAGCTGGTTGATGGTCACCAGCTCGCTCGAGCCCAGATTGATAGGCTCATCAATCTCGCTTTCCATGATCATCTCCGTGCCCTTCACGCAGTCGTCGATATACATAAAGCTGCGCGTCTGCTTTCCGTCGCCCCAGATATCGATCTCGTGCACGCCCGAGTTCTTCGCCTCAATCACCTTGCGGCAGATCGCCGCCGGCGCCTTCTCGCGTCCGCCGTTCCAGGTCCCTTGCGGCCCATAGACATTGTGGTAGCGAGCCACACGGCACACCAGTCCGTAATCTTCCTCGAAGTGCCGGCACATCCGCTCTGAAAACAACTTCTCCCAGCCATAGCCATCTTCCGGCAGCGCCGGATACGCATCGGATTCCTTCAACGCGACCACGTCTGGGCTCGTCTGCTTCTCGCCGTTATAAACGCATGCCGACGATGAATAAAAGAAGCGCTTCACACCCTTCGCCTGCGCCGCCATCAGCATGTGCGTATTGGTCAGCACGCTCAGCATGCAAAGCGCCTTATTGTTCTCGATGAACCCCATGCCGCCCATATCGGCCGCCAGCTGATACACCAGCGAGACGCCATCCGCGGCGATCATGCAGCTCTCTTTGTCCTTCAAATCCAGCGACAGATTTTCAACGCCCTCCGTCACCTGGTACCACTCATCCAGCGGCTTCACATCCACAGCCCGGACTACGTTAACCCCATTCGCTATCAGGCCTTTGACAAGATGTCCGCCAATAAAGCCCCCTGCCCCGCAAACGACCGCGGTCTCCCCTTTGAGGTTCATTCAAACAGCTCCGATCTAACTTGGTTAACAATCATGGCGGTTGCCCTGGGTACACCGCTCGTTTGCTTCATCTCTTGGAATCATTTAACGCTGCTTGCGTTGTAAGGTCTCTGCGTCAAGTTTATGTGAGGGCACAGGGATGTCAAGGTTCGCCGCGACTCAGCGTTGGCTCCCAACTCAACCATCCAAGCCATCTCGTCCGAGCTATGATCAGTCCAATAGCATCGGAGAAAATAGCGCATCGGCATGGAAGAACTTCGCAATCCTCCATCAAACCTCCGCTCCCTGCTGCGTCAGGCAGCCCATCAACGACTCGCCGTCGCCGGCTGCCTCGTCCTCACCCTTTTCCTCATCTGCGCGATATTCGCTCCCTGGCTCGCACCCCACGACCCCGCACAGCTCAACCTCACCGCACGCCTTCTCCCTCCGTCCGCCGCCCACTGGTTTGGCACCGACGAGCTAGGCCGCGACGTTCTCTCCCGCACCCTCTACGGAAGCCGCGTCTCCCTCCTCGTCGCCGTCGCTGTCGTCGGCATCTCGCTTACCCTCGGCTCCATCTTCGGCATGCTCGCCGGCTTCTACGGCGGCTTCACCGACACCATCGTCAACATCTACCTCACCAACGCCTTCCTCTCGCTCCCCGGAATCCTTCTCGCGATAGCCATCGTCGCCTTCCTCGGCCCATCGCTCGCCAACCTCATCCTGGCATTAGCGCTCGCTGGCTGGGTCAACTATGCTCGCCTGGTCCGCGCCCAGGTCCTCACCGTCAAGCAGCGCGAGTACGTCCAGGCTGCCCGCTCCATGGGTGCCAGCGACCTCCACCTCATGGTCCGCCACATCCTCCCTAACATCCTTCAGCCGCTGCTGGTCCAGGCCGCCATCGGCATGGCCGCAGCCGTCTTGTCAGAAGCCACCCTCAGCTTCCTCGGCCTCGGTGTCCAGCCGCCCACGGCCACATGGGGAGCCATGCTCAACGACGCCCGCTCCCACATGTTCGAATCCCCCTACCTCATGTTCTTCCCTGCCATCGCCCTCGCCCTCTGCGTCTTCTCCTTCAACCTCATCGGCGACGGTCTCCGCGACTACCTGGACCCCCGCACCCGCCTTCGCCAAGGCCTCTAGCATCATGACCAAGCCCTCGAGCATGCTCATCGGCGTCGTCTCCGACACCCACGGCCTTCTTCGCCCAGAACTCCTTCCCGCCCTCGCCGGCGTCGACCACATCCTCCACGCCGGCGACGTAGGCGACCCCACGATCCTCACCGAACTCTCCCGCATCGCCCCCGTCACCGCCATCCGCGGCAACATCGACACCCACGGCCCCTGCTCTCTCCTCCCCGCCACCGAGGCCATCGAACTCGCGGGCTCACTCATCTACATCCTTCACTCCCTCGACGACCTCGACCTCAACCCACAAGCCGCGAGCATCTCCGTAGTCGTTTACGGCCACTCCCACAAACCCTCCATCGAGCACCGCCAAGGCGTCCTCTACCTCAACCCCGGCAGTGCCGGCCCGCGCCGCTTCAACCTCCCCATCACCTACGCCCGCCTCCGCATCCAAAACGGCCAACCACAAGCCGAGATGCTCCCCTTACTCCCCTGAAATATCACGCCGCCGGGTCGCTTGGAAAACAATTACCTCTAAATTGCGCAAAAGATCGCACACCATTGTTCCCCGTCACACGTAGACGATGAATCGAGAGGGTTTAGGGCCATGTAACTTCGGCCCTTCACGTGCGCTCAGTACTACGTACGCATCCCATTAGGAGTTACCGAATGAAAATTCTCAGGGCCCTCGGGTCGGGCGTCGTCGCAATTGCCGGTCTGGCGATCGCACTTTCAACAGCGCACGCTACACCCGTCGTCACCGTCGATCTTGGAGTAAGCGCTCAGGACTTCACGCTTATCGGTCAGGGTACCGACAATCCGTACGGAACCTATATCAACCTCCAGGGAGCTTGTACTTCGGGAGCTACCACGACCAGTTGCCTGCTCTCCGGAGACTTCACCGGCACAACTCCAGGCTTCACCGACGGAACCTACGACCTCATCACCACCTACCCCAATGGAGATCCACTCACATCCATCTCCGCGGATCCAATCGGCGGTCCGAACGAGAATTTCTTCAACGGCAACCCGCCGGCTCCCGGAACCACGACGTACTTGGACCTGACGGAAAATGGTGGCCCAAGCTACGACATCCCCATCTTTACCAACGGCGCTTATGATGCGGAGGTCTTTTTCAACTTCACCACCCCGACCTGCGGCGGAACCTCCCTCGGAGACGCCTCCTGCAACCAGATCAATGTTGGCCAGGTTGCTGGAGCCACCTACAGCGGACCCGTCACTGGCTCAGTCAACTTCTACGAACCCACGTCCACTGTTACCCCGGAGCCCAGCTCCCTGCTCCTCTTCGGGACAGCGCTTCTCTCCCTAGGCACCTTCGTCGGCTACAAACGCTCGTAAGCTACAGTCTCAGAAAAGAGGTCCCAATGCGGGACCTCTTTTTTCGCCCGAATCCATTCGCATTCCATTCATCGTCGCATCCGCGGATCAGCCAGCGCGTAGACCGAGTCGGTCAGCAGATTCACCAGCACATACGACAGCCCAATCGCCAGAATGCACCCCTGCACCAACGCATAATCGCGATTCGAAATAGCCGACAGCGTCAGCCGCCCAATTCCCGGCCAGCCAAAGATCGTCTCTGTCACAATCGCGCCCGCGAGCAGTGACCCAAACTGCAACCCAATCACCGTCAGCACCGGGTTCAGCGCATTGCGCAGCGCATGCCGATACACCACCACGTTCTCCGACAGCCCTTTTGCCCGCGCCGTTCGTATGTAGTCCTGCCCCAACTCCTCCAGCATCGACGTCCGCACCATGCGTGTAAGAATCGCCGCCAATCCTGACCCGAGCGTGATCGCAGGCAGCACCAAATGCCTCACGAAATCGCTAGTACCAACGCCAGCGCCAGACACCGGCAGCATCGCCAAATCGATCGCGAACACCAAAATCAAAATCGGTCCCAACGCAAAATTCGGAAAGGAAAGACCCACCAAACTAGCAAACCCAATCGCCCGATCCGGCCACTGATTCACCCGACGCGCCGACGCCACACCCGCCGGAATCGCCAGCCCCACACCGATCAGCGTAGCCGCCAGCGTCAACGCCAGCGTGTAAGGATACCGCTGCAGAATCAGATGTAGCACCGAATCATGCAGCCGCAGCGACTGCCCAAGATTCCCATGCAGCAACCCGCTCCAGTAACGCACATACTGCGTTCCCAGCGGCACATCCAGACCATACGCGTGGCGCAACCCGGCAATATCGCCAGCGGTCGCCCCATCACCCAGCATCTGCACGATCGGATCGCCAGGCACCAGGTGAATCATCAAAAATACGACCGTCACCACAACCCACAACACGGGCAGCGTCGTCACCACTCGTCGCAAAATCCTGCCCAAAGCTGCTCGCCCCGGCGCAACACTCATAGGCGCGTCTCCGCGGACGCCTGATCAAGCTCCACCGCTGCCTTGCGCATCGCCTCGGTCTCAACAATCGGATCCACGCGCACCTGTGCGATGCGCTGGCCATCCATCTTCACGACCTCAAATCGCCGCGCATTAAACTCCACCGATTCGCCTTCCACCGGAATATGTCCCAGCTGCACCAACAGGAAACCGGCCAGCGTCTCAACCCCATACTCGCGCGGAAACTTCCAGTGCAGCTGAGTCACCAGGTCTCTCAAACTCGCGCTCCCATCCAGCAGCAAACCGCCACCAGCCGCCGGCAACGGCAGGTTCCGACCCGTATCGAACTCGTCCTCCAGTTCGCCCACCACCTGCTCCAGCACATCCTCAGCCGTAATCAGCCCCAGGGTCGATCCAAACTCATCCACCACGATTGCGATCTGCCGCCGGCGATCCTTGAACTCCTGCAGCAACTCCACCGCCAGCTTGGTCTCCGGAACCACCAGTACATCCCGCATCACCTGCAATAGCGTGATCCCCGACGGGCCGCGATTGCCCAGCCCCTGCGCGATGCTGCGAAAGTGAATAAGCCGGGCAACGTCCTTCGAGTAAGCCACACCGATGATGTGGTCTCGCCCCTTCTCCGGGTCATACACCGGGATGCGCGAGTGCTGCTCATCCACGATCCGCGCGCTGGCCTGTTCCAGCGTCATGTCCGCCGGCAACGAGAAGATCTTCCCTCGCGGCGTCATGATCTCGCTCACCACCACTTGGTTGAGCTCGATCGCCCGATGAATCATCTGCTCCTGAAACGGCGGCAGCAGTCCCATCCGTCGCGTCGCCGTCGCCAGCATCTTCAACTCTTCCGGCGAGTGCACCGAGCTCTCTCCACTCAGCGGCGCATGGAACATTCGCAGCACCACCGTCGCCGACGCATTCATCAGCTCTACCGCCGGCCGCGTCATCCGTATGAACACATCCATCGGCCCCGCAACCGCCAGGGCAATGCGCTCGGCCCTCTGCAGCGCCAGCGACTTCGGCACCAACTCACCCAGCAACACCTCAAAGTACGTAATGATCGCAAACGCCAGCACCACCGCGACAGAATGCGCATACAGCAAGGCATGCGCCTGCACACCCGGCAACCGGCTCAGAAAGCCCACATGCGTCAATCCGTGGAGGATCGCATCGGCCAGCGCCGGCTCACCCAGTCCGCCCAGTGCCAGGCTAGCCAACGTCACGCCAAACTGCACCGCCGGCAAAAACTCGTTGAGATTGTGTTTGAGGCGGAGCGCCGTTCGTGCGCCGGGACGATTCTGCGCGATGAGCTGCTCGATCCGCGTCTCCCGCACGCTGACCAGCGCAAACTCCGCAGCCACAAAAAAGCTGTTCGCCAGGATGAAGAAGGCGATCAGGCTTCCGTGAACAAGACTCCATTCCAGCATCGTTGGCCTAAAGTCTACACCGGACGCAGCAACGGCCCGCGGAGTCTACTCGCTCAGCGGGCCGTACATTCTGCAACCTTGAATAACCCTTACACAAGAACGCGCTTGAGCGTCTCGTCGATCGTGTCCTTGGGGACGAACCCAACGATCTGCTCGGCGACTTTGCCGCCCTTGAAGACCAGCAACGCCGGAATGCCACGAATGCCATAACGGCCAGGGGTCATATTGTTCTTATCGACATCCATCTTCATAACCTTGAGCTTGCCATCATACTGCTCGGCAACCGCGTCAACCACGGGAGCCAGCGCACGACAGGGTCCGCACCACGCCGCCCAGAAATCCACCAAAACCGGTGTTTCCGATTGCAAGACCTTCTGTTCAAACTCTGCGTCGGTTACTTCAGACACAAACTGACCTGCCATATCACTCATCTCCTTGGGTTTCCCTGCGCTTTCGGCTTGTCCACACTATTTGCCGTCTGTCAAACCCACTCCATCATAGATGCTGCAGCGTGGAAAACGATGCGGCGGCCTATAGCAGGGTTCGTTCAACGCCCAGACCTATGCGCAGGGGTAATAGTTCCACATCGGGACCCACCAGTCCCTGGATGCGCGTCGCAGCCTCTAGCACCGTCGTACCCCCAGCCAGGAACACCAGCACCGACGGTCCGGCGCCGCTCAGCGCAACCCCCGCAACCTCCGCCTCGTCCATCAGCGGGAGCAGCCTCCCCAGCAGCGGACACGCCTCGGTCCGATACGCCTGGTGCATCCGATCCTGCATCGCTGTCTTCAGAAGTTCCAGCCGTCCCTGCGCAAAGGCAGCCACCAGCAGCGCCGTCCTTTGCACATTGAAAATTCCGTCCGCCCTCGAGTAGCTCTCCGGCAGCAACGCCCTCGCTTTCTTCGTCGCCAGACTGGTTGGCTGAACGGCCAGAAGCAGCTCCCAATCTCCCGTCTTTTCGACATCTACATCTACCCCGAAGCTCGCAGCCTTCACCGACTCGCCGTCCTGAGCCGAGACCGTGAACCCTCCGAACCAGCAAGCCGCCACATTGTCTGGATGCCCTTCCCTGCGACTAGCCTCGGCCACAATCGCCTCGTCGCCCAGGTGAAGCCCACCGAAGTGATCAGCCAACGCCACGCCTGCCAGCAGAGCGGCCGCACTCGATCCGCACCCCATCCCCAGTGGAATCTCATTGTGCAACTTCAAATGCAGTGGCACATCCTTGCCGCCAACCTGCGCCAGGACATCGCGATAAGTATCCAGAATGAGATTGTGCTCCAGCGCCCCACACAGTGCCGCATCCCGCCCCGTAGCCTCTATCTGAAAGGCCGCCGCTAGACGCGCCTCAATCGTCAATCGCATCGACAGCGCCAGTCCAACCGCATCAAACCCCGGTCCCAGATTCGCCGACGTCGCCGGCAGGGACAACCGAAGCCCACGAATCTCTTTCTCCGCGCTCACGCTGGCAGAGCCGATCTAGCCTGCGAGTCAATCGCCCGCAGCACCGCGTCTGCATCTGCATCAAGAACAATCGGCGCATGACGTAAGCCGGCGAGCTGTGCACGGTCTTCCGCGCTTCCCATCTCGGCCTCCGTCAACAACTCGCCCAGATGATATTTGATCGTGTACTCGGAATCCTTCAGCGTGTGTCCCGTGAGCAGAAGGACGGCCGTCTCTTCTTTCCCAACGCGCCCATCGGCGACCAGCTTCTTCAGCCCCGCCAGCGTAACCGCCGACGCCGGCTCACACCCAATGCCCTCGGCACCGATCTCGGCCTTGGCCAGCGCAATCTCCCGCTCACTCACCTGCTCACACCATCCGCCCGTCGACACCAGTATCTTCACTGCCTTCTTCCACGACGCCGGATTGCCAATCTGAATCGCCGAAGCCCGCGTGTTGGCTGTGACTGGCTCGAGCGTTGCGCCGCCGTTCGCCTGCATACTCCGGTACAGAGGATTCGCTCCCTCCGCCTGGATCACACTGATCTTCGGCACGCGGTGAATAAACCCGAGATACATCATCTCCGCAAAACCCTTACCCAGCGCCGAGCAATTCGCCAGGTTTCCCCCCGGCACAATCACATGGTGCGGCACCTGCCACTCACACTGCTCCAGAATCTCAAACGCCGGCGTCTTCTGCCCCTCCAGCCGATACGGATTCACCGAGTTCAGCAGGTACACCGGCGCGCGCTGCACAATCTCGCTCAACACCCGCACACAGCCATCGAAGTCCGTCCGCAACTGTATCGTCGTCGACCCATAATCCATCGCCTGTGATAGCTTGCCCCACGCGATCTTCCCCTCGGGGATCAGCACCATGCTGCGCAACCCCGCCCGAGCCGCATAGGCCGCCATCGCTGCCGACGTATTTCCCGTCGACGCGCACGCCACCCACTCAAACCCGCTCGCGACGGCAACGGACAGCGCCGCCGTCATCCCTGTGTCCTTGAACGACCCCGTAGGATTCATCCCCTGGTGCTTGGCCAGCAGCCAGTTCAGTCCCAGCGCCGCAGCGGACTTCGGCATCTCGTACAGCGGCGTATTTCCTTCGCGCAGCGTTACCACCTGATCGTAAGGAACAATCGGCAGCAGATCCCGAAACCTCCACACACCGCTCTGGTCGATGCCCATCGTCGACGTCCGACGCTCCTGCCATAGGTACCGCAATGCACTCGGATTCGGCCGATTCTTTGGCACAGGCCGGCTCGCCGAGTAGACTGCGTCCACGCCCCCACTCTCCGGCGCACCCTCGCTCCACGGATACTCGACCTCGAACAGGTCGTCGCACGTGCGGCATCGAAAATTGCTTTTAGCTTCCCGGGCGGCGATCCTTTCGCCGCATCCGGTGCATCGAAGGACATGTGATGAAGAATTCATGCTTTTCCCTAGGGTACCGTAAAGCGCTCTCGGCCTGCGCCATGTCTGCCCTCTCCTCCTTATTTCTTATCGTGATTTCCGCAGGGTCGCTAGCCGCGCATGCGCAATCTCCCAAAGAGCTTCACATCGCCGCCGCCGCGGATCTTCAGCCCGTGCTCCCCACCCTCGCCGCCCAGTACGAACAGGCCACAGGCGTAAAGATCATTCCTTCCTTTGGCTCATCGGCGACTCTTACGCAACAGATCACCAACGGCGATCCGCAGGACCTTTTCCTGTCCGCCGACTATGTCCACCCCGAGCAACTGGTAGCCGCAAACCTCACCGTCAGCCACGCCCCAGTTCCCTACGCTCGCGGCGTCCTCGTCCTCTGGGCTCGCAAGGATTCGCCGGCCCAGCCCCTCAGCCTCGACGCTCTCACCAGCCCCAAAGTTCAGAAGATCGCCATTGCCAATGGCCTGCACGCGCCCTACGGTCTTGCAGCCGACAAGGCCCTCGCGAGCCTCGGCCTCACCGACAAAGTGGCCAGCAAACTCGTCGTCGCTGAAAACATCGGCCAGACAGCCCAGTTCGCCGAGTCCGGTAACGCCCAGGTCGCTATTATCTCCCTAACCATCGCAAGTTCGCCCCACTACCGCGACCTCGGCACCTTCGTCCGCTTCCAGCCGCAAAGCTACCCCGAGATCCGTCAGTGCGCGGTCGTCCTCAAGTCCTCAAAGAACCAGGAGGAAGCTCAGAAGTTTCTCGACTGGCTAACCAGCAAATCCGTTCAGGAAAGCCTGACAAAGTTCGGCCTCGATCCCGCCAACTAACGACTCCCGCTACACCCCCCGCGACGCACAAGCTAGACTGGCACCACCATGGACTTCGCCGCTCTCGCCCTGACGCTTCGCCTCGCCAGCTTGACGACCCTCTGTCTGCTGCTGGTGGCGACGCCTCTGGCTGTGTGGATCGCGGGCGGTAACAGCATCGGCCGCCGCGTCTTGCAGGCAGCGGTCGCACTTCCGCTAGTGCTCCCGCCTACCGTGCTTGGCTTCTATCTCCTGGTGGGTCTCGGCCCCACGACCGCCCTCGGTCGCACCCTCATCACCCTCATCGGACATCCCCTCGCCTTCACCTTCTCGGGTCTCCTCATCGGCTCGATGATCTACAGTCTCCCTTTCGCAGTGCAGCCCCTCGTCGTCGCCTTCGCCTCAGTGGATCAACCAACCCTCGAAGTTGCCAGCGTCCTAGGCGCCTCGCCCTCGACGGTCTTCCGGCGAATCACGCTTCCGCTCACCCGCATGTCCTTCATCACCGCCGCGGTCCTCACCTTCTCCCACACTGTCGGCGAGTTTGGCATCGTGCTCATGGTAGGAGGCGATATACCTGGCATCACCCGCACCCTTTCCATCTCCATCTTCGATCAGGTGCAGGAGCTTCGCTACACCGACGCCAATCTCACCGCCGCCGCACTCGTCGCGCTCTCATTCCTCGCCCTGTTGATCGTGTACGGCCGTGGCACCCGGAGGTCTGAGCTTGCCTGAGCCACATCACAGACTTCGCGTCGCCACCAAATTAGGCGCCCTGCAGATCTCCGCCGGCATGAAGCTGTCGGCGCCGTGGACCATCCTCTTCGGCCCATCCGGCAGCGGCAAAAGCTCCGTCCTCCGCGCCGCTTGCGGTCTTATTCCCAACGCCAGGGTTGAGTTCGCCCGCAGCATTCCTGGCGGTTGGGAAACACTGCAGACGCTCAGGAGCAGCGTCCCCGCTCATCTTCGCAATCTCGCCTACGCTCCGCAGGGCGCGGTACTCTTCCGCCACCTCACCGTCCACCAGAACGTCGCCTTCGCGACCGACATCCGCCACCAACCGCATTCTCCCGCCACCGACGCGGCCCTCGAGCTCTTTCAGCTCACCCCGCTCGCCCACCGCCTTCCCCGCGATCTCTCCGGCGGAGAACGCCAGCGCGTCAACCTGGCCCGAGCCTTCGCCGTCCCAGCCCCTCATCTCATCTTCCTGGATGAACCCTTCACCGGCGTCGATCGCTCACTGCGCGACCTCCTGCTTCCTCGCATGCAGCAGCACGCAGCGCGGCAAGGCATCCCCGTCCTCTCGGTCACCCACGACATTGAAGAAGCCCTCATCCTCAACGCCGAAGTCATTCGCCTGGAACAGGGAGTCATCGTCGACCAAGGTCCCGCCTCCCAAGTCCTCGCCGAAGAGCGTTCCCGCATGCTGCAAATCCTGCAACGCTAAGGCAGCACTAGCCCACCATCACAGGCTCACGCTCCAGCGTAATCCCGAACCGCTCCCGCACGCCGCGCACAATCTGCTCTTGCAGCCGCTCAATATCCGCACAGGTCGCCCCACCCCGATTCGTCAGCGCCAGCGTGTGCCGCGTCGAAATCCCCGCCGGCCCCACCCCGTAGCCCTTCACAAACCCCGCCTGCTCCAACAGCCACGCCGCCGGAACTTTCATCCGCCCCTCACCTGCTGGCCAATGCGGAACCTTGCTCTCTTCCACTCCGGCCTGCGCTGCAATCGACACTAGCCTCTCTAACCCCACAATCGGATTTTTGAAGAACGATCCTGCGCTGCGACAGTCCGGATCCCCCTCCACCAGCAGCATGCCCTTCTGCCGCCTAATCTCCCGCACCGCTGTTGCGACCTCCATCAGCGTGACACCGTGCTTGCCCGCAAACCGCCGCTGCAAGTCCGCGTAGCGCAAATTCGGCTCCCCCAGCGGACGCAGCAGAAACCTTACCCGGGTCACAATGTACCGTCCGGGCTCATCCGTATTGAACAAGCTCTCCCGATACCGAAACCTGCAAGCAGCCTTATCAAGCTCAACCCATTCAAACGTCTCCCGATCGAACGCCCGCACCGACTCGATCGTCTCCACGACCTCCTGCCCATAAGCCCCCACGTTCTGCACCGGCGTCCCCCCCACCGAACCCGGAATGCCCGCCAGGCACTCCACTCCCGCCATCCCGAGCGACGTCATCGCCTCCACAAACTTGTCCCATACCTCGCCCGCGCCAACATCGAACAGGTTCCCGCTATTCCCGTCCACACCCATGATGGCAATCTTCAGCACCAATCCCGCGAACCCCGAGTCCCGCACCAGCAGATTGCTTCCCCCGCCCAGCACAAACAACGGCACGCGGCGCTCCTTTGCCCAGAAAACCGCCTCCACCACCTCTTCCTCGGTATGAGCCACGGCAAAATAGTGCGCAGCTCCCCCAATGCCGAACGTCGTAAACGGCGCCAGCGGTATCTCTTTCCGAATCTGCAACCCAGATGGCACGCTTCGAGACTACATCAGCCTGCCCGCTACAAAAATCATCCTTTGGCGCGACCGATCCCGTCCACGTACAATCAAATAACGAAAGTTCGTTTCACCAACGATCAGGAGGCAACACGATGTACCCAGAGTTGATGCTCATTCCGATGCGCGAAGAGTTGACCAAAGCCGGTGTCCTCGAGGCCCGCACCAGTGCCGACGTAGATGCCGCACTGGCAACGCCCGGAACCACCCTGCTGATAGTGAACTCGGTCTGCGGTTGCGCTGCCGGCAAGATGCGCCCCGGCGTCCGCCTTGCCCTCCAGCACACCACCAAGCCCGACCAGACCGTTACCGTCTTCGCCGGCCAGGATCGCGAGGCCACCGATCGCGCCCGCAGCTACTTCCAGGGCCATCCCCCCACCTCCCCCGCAGTTGCTATCCTCCGCGACGGCCAGCTGATCTATCTCCTCCAACGCTCTGCAATCGAGAACTCCACCGCCCCCGCCATCGCGCAGGAACTTACCCGCGCCTTCGACACCTACTGTGCCAAGTCGGTAGCGTAACGTTACTACAACCCCGACCTTCACTTCCCAAGGGAACTTCAGAGAGGATGGCGCTTGCCATCCTCTTTTCCTTGCGAAGAGCTTCTCCACTACCAGCAATTCGGCACCTTCGCTCCCCTAGAGAGATTACCTCTGCCTGCCGATACTCTAGGCATGTCAGCACTGAATCGGGTTCCGAACTTCTCCTCTGCAGATGTCGCTGCACCGCCTGAGACGATTTTGAAAGTTCCCTCTCCGGAGCTCTGGCTGGCTGGCTCGAGCACGGCAATGACCCAGCTGCAGGGTCAGATCCGACGCGTCGCCCCTTATTTTCGTTCAGCCTTGTTCATCGGAGAACCCGGCTGCGGCGACGAGGCGGCCGCCCAGATCCTCCACCAACAGTCACCGCTAAACCAGCGCCCGTTCATCAGCCTTAAGTCGGCCGAGACCCTTTCACTCTTCGGAGGTGCTCGTTCAGAGGATGCCCTTGCAACCGTCGGCATGTTCTATATTTCCCGCCCGGACCAGCTTCCTCCCATCGCGCAAACCGCCCTTCTGGGCCTCGTACGCAAGTACGGTTCACAGGCTCCACGCATCGTCGCATTCGCACCACACGGCCTTCGACCGCTGGTGAGCGCGAACGGTTTCTCCGCGGAGCTGGCAGACTTCCTTGGGTCCCTGCGCATCGTGATCCCCCGCTTGCGCGACCGCCGCGAAGATATTCCGCAACTGCTTTCCACCCTCGTGCAACAGATCGCCGCCGAGTCGGGCGCACCGTTTCCTCAACTTGCCCCAGACCTGATGGATGCCGCGCGCATGCTTCCCTGGCCCGGCAACTTACCTCAGTTGTACTCCGCAGCCGAGGGACTGTTGGAGCGCGCGAACCAGCACATCCTGCATGCGCCGGACCTGGACGCCGTCCTTGGCTCAATCTCCCAGCCAGCTTCACCCCACCACCGCGAAATCCGCATGGTTCGCCTCGATGACGTCATCCAGGAGCACATTCGCTCGGTTCTCTTTGCCTGCAACGGAAACAAGCTGCGCACCGCTGAAGTGCTCGGTATCAGCCGCTCGACCCTCTATCGCATGCTCGACATTCCGCCCCACCCCTGCCCACAATCCTCCCGCTCCCACGCTGTCGAAACGTCCAATCTGCGGATGGTGGGCTAAGCTCTAGCAAGCCGCCTGTTGTCCCACCAGGTGTCCTCTCAAATTTGGCAATCCGCCAGCATCCCGGCTTTGATAGCCTTGCTGCATGACCGCCATTCAAACATGGGAATCCGCTTCCCGTCTCCGCATTGCAGTCCTCGGCGCCGGCAAGATGGGCGGCATCCTGGTTCAGGCCTTCCTGCGTTCCGGCCTCTTCCCCCGCGACTATGTAGCTGCCACCGTGGCCCACGAATCCCGCGCTACTACCCTAAGCAAACAGTTTGGTATCACGGTCACCACGGACAACCTCAAGGCCGCCAAAGAAGCGGACATCATCCTGCTCGGCGTCAAGCCACAACAAATGAACGACGTCGTCAGCCGAATCGCTCCAGTACTTCTCCCCGGCAAGCTACTGATCTCCTTCGCCGCCTCGGTCAAGACCAGCGCCATCGAAGAAGCCGCCGGCTGCAACATCTCGGTCATTCGCGCCATGCCGAATACGCCCGCGATGGTAGGTGCCGGCATCACAGCAATCGCTCGCGGCAACTTCGTCACCGACCAGCAGCTCGCACTCGCCGAACAGATCTTCGCCACCGTTGGCCGCACCGTCATCGTCGACGAGAAACACATGGACGCCGTCACCGGCCTGTCCGGCTCTGGCCCGGCATTTCTCTACATCATCATCGAAGCCCTCGCCGAAGCCGGCGTCAACGTCGGTCTACCCCGCGATATCGCCACCCTGCTAGCTGCCCAGACCACCTACGGCGCCGCCAAAATGGTGCTCGAAACCGGCTCGCACCCGGCGCTACTCAAGGACGAAGTCACCACCCCCGCCGGCTGCACCGTCGAAGGCATTCTGGAGCTCGAAGAAGGTGGGCTGCGCGTGACGCTCATCAAGGCGGTCAAGCGAGCGACGGAGCGCGCCCGCGAACTCGCCGGAAGCTAGTCGCCACGCCCGTATACCGCACACGCCTGTGCGCGTTCGCTCGTACAATCGATCCCATGAGCAGCACAGTGGTTCCGATCTCGACCCGCACCCGCAGCATCCAGTCCCGCGCGCTGCCGCAGTATGCCGCAGTGGTCGTCGGGTTTATGGTGCTGGTCATCCTTGAGGGTGCGCTCGTGCGAGCCACCGGATCAGGCGCTGGTTGCGGAAACCACTGGCCCCTCTGCAACGGCGACTTCTTCCCCCACCATCCCCGCCTCGCCACGGTCATCGAGTACACCCACCGGTCGATGACCGGCCTCTGCACCACGCTGGTCGCAATACTCATCGCCTGGACCTTTTTCGCACGCCCTCGCGGCGACCGCGCACGCCGCGCCGTCGTCTGGTCCGGCATCCTTCTAATCACCGAAGCGCTCCTCGGCGCCCTTCTAGTCAAAGGCGGCTATGTCGAGAGCAACGCCTCCAACATGCGCGTCGTCATGCAGTGCATCCACTTCACCAACACGATGCTCCTGCTAGCCGCCATCACCCTCACCTGGTGGTGGCTGCGCGACCGGCACCAGCCATCCGCCGACCTCGCCCCGCATGCCCGCACAGTCGCCTGGATCTCACTCGTCGCGACTCTCTTCGTCGGCGGCACCGGCTCCGTAGCGGCGCTTGCCGACACACTCTTTCCACCCACCTCCCTGCAAGCCGCCTTTCTGCAGGACTTCGCCGCACACTCACCGCTTCTGGTTCGTATGCGCTGGCTTCACCCCGCGACCGCCATCCTCGCTCTGGGCTGCGCCATCTGGATTGCCCTGCAAATCCGCAGCAAGCTCGGTCAGCTGGTCGTAGTCCTCGTCGGCGTGCAACTCCTGCTAGGCGCAGCCGACGTGCTTCTGCTCGCGCCCACCTGGTTGCAGGTACTTCACCTGCTGGGCGCAGACCTGTACTGGATTGCCCTCGTAGTCGCCTGTGCAACCGTCCTCGCACCCGCGCACGCACCGTCCACCGCTACTACTACGTAGCCGGGTTTCCATCCACCTTGTGCACGACCTTCTTTGTTCCGTGAACCGTCTTGTGGTACCCCTCTTTGCTCACGTCGGCCGTCTTGTGCGCAGCCACCTTGGTCCCGTGCGCCGTATCGTGCGCAGCCACCTTGGTCCCATGAACGGTCTTATGAGCCACTGTCTTGCTGGCATGCGCCGTATCGTGACCCGCATCCTTCATATCCTGACCAACGGTTTGCGCCTCTGCAGCCCCGAACGACAGCAATCCCGCCAGTACCATTCCTGAAACGATCAGCTTTTTCATCGACCTCTCCATATCTTGCAACTATCTGTACATAGGATGCGTTCCAACCCGGCCAAGAGTAAATTTCCGCTGGAGCCTGCCGTACCCCCGGCGGGCCCAAGCTCCGCAATCCGGTATTAACTCGCTTTAATCAAAGCTCTTCCCAATCGTCCTTGCTGGATGGTAGATTCTTATGGCGTTACTGTATGATGATCTCCGACTCACAGTAAACGATTTCTGGATCGCAACAATCGGGAAATACCGTCTGCGGGCCGAATCTCTCGCGTGGCAGCTGCAACAGGAGAAAAGACAAGAGCAATGGCGCTAAATCCGGCAACGACAACCCTGCGGTCCTCCAGCGCGCTTCCTGGATCCACCAACTACAGTGCCATGGCGATGGTCACCACCCTGTTCTTCACCTGGGGATTCTGCACGGTGCTCAACGATGCGGTCATTCCGCACCTGCAATCCATCTTTGAGTTGAGCTATCTTCAGGCCTCGTTGATTCAGCTAGCCTTCTTCAGCTCTTACTTTGTCTTTGCGCTTCCCGCCGGCAAGTTGGTAGAGAAGGTCGGATACAAAGCTACGATGGTGATCGGTCTCGGGCTGATGTGCCTCGGAGCGCTTCTATTCGTTCCGGCAGCCACAGCGGCCACGTATTCTTTCTTCCTCGTAGCAGAAGTGGTTTTAGCTGCGGGCGTCACGCTCCTGCAGGTCGCGGCAAATCCTTACGTGACCATCCTTGGTCCTCCCGAGACAGCATCGAGCCGCCTCAACCTCACACAGGCTTTCAACACCCTCGGAGATACGGTGGCTCCCTATGTCGGCGGTGCTCTCATCCTTGGAAAGATCGCAACCCTCCCTCAGGCGGGCAGACTCCAGGGAGCAGCCCTACAGGCCTACCGCACGCACCAGGCAGCCAGCATCAAGCTTCCCTTCATCGCGATTGCAAGCGCCACGCTGATTCTGGCGTTAGCCATCGCGTTCTACAAGTTTCCCCGTTTGGAAGTGACACAGGATTTCCGGCCCGGCGGCTTGGACCTCGAAAAGGACAGCATCTGGAATCATCGTCACCTTTACCTCGGTGCGATCGCGATCTTTATTTACGTCGGAGCTGAAGTATCCATCGGTAGCTTCCTCGTAAAGTACTTCGCGGATCCAAATATCCTCGGTATTTCGCTGGAGAATGGCGCAAAACTCGTCACCCTCTATTGGGGCGGGATGATGGTTGGCCGTTTCATCGGTTCGGCAGCCATGCGCCGGATCGCTGCGAACAAGATTTTGATGTGGGCTGGCTTCGGTGCGGCCATCCTGGTGGGTGGATCGTTGCTCGGCCACGGGCACTTTGCCGCTGTCACCATCCTGGCCGTCGGTCTTTTCAACTCGATCATGTTCCCCACAATCTTTACCCTGGCTGTCGCAGAACTGGGTCCGCTCACCGGACGCGGCTCAGGCTTGCTTGTGCAGGCGATCGTTGGTGGAGCAGTCTTCCCCATGTTGATGGGCTACCTCGCTGACCATTACGGAATTCACCATTCACTCCTGATGCCCCTCCTGTGCTACTTCTTCATCGCCTATTACGGATGGAAAGGCTACAAAATAACCCCGAGCGAAATGCGCTCCCATATTGAAGTAGCTCCAGCCTAGGTTTCGCTTTCGTACTATCGCCAATGTTCTGCACCACCCGTTACCGGTCGTGGCCGGATGACATCAACAAAGCTTCAGCCATGAAACATGAGCAAAGCTCAGCAATAAATGAGGAGAACGAGATGGGCCGTCAAATGACAATGGGCGTCGTCGTAGGCAATCGTGGATTTTTTCCCAGCCACCTTGCCACCAGCGGACGTTTGGAAATGATTGCAGCGCTTGAAGCAGTGGGGATCAAACCTATCGTGCTCACCCCGGAAGAAACCGCGCACGGGGCGGTCGAAACCTACGAAGATGCCAAGAAGTGCGCCGAGCTCTTCAAACAGCACGCCAAGGAAATCGACGGCATCATCATCACCCTGCCAAACTTCGGCGAAGAGCGTGGCCTCGCCGACGCCCTCCGTCTAGCCAACCTCAACGTCCCCGTCCTCATCCAGGCCACGCCCGACACCCCGGGCAAAATGGGCATCGCTTTCCGTCGCGACTCCTTCTGTGGCAAGATGTCCATCTGCAACAACCTCAAGCAGTACGGAATCCCCTACTCCCTCACCACCCTGCACACCGAAGCTCCCGAATCCAACGAATTCAAAGCAGACCTGCAGTGGTTCGCCGCCGTCTGCCGCATCGTGCGCGGCCTGCGCAACGTTCGCTTCGGCGCCATTGGCGCGCGCCCCACGGCCTTCAATACGGTCCGCTACTCCGAGAAGCTCCTCGAGCGCTCCGGCATCACCGTCGAAACCCTCGACCTCTCCGAAGTGATGGGCCGCATCGAAAAGTCCAAAGACAACGACGACGCTGTCCAGGCCAAGCTCGCCGCCATCAAGAAGTACATCCCCGTCGGTGACACTCCTGAACCCGCCCTCATGAAGATGGCCAAGCTAGGCGCTGTCATCGACGGTTGGATGGCCGCCTCCGAGCTCACCGTCTCTGCCGTGCAGTGTTGGACCTCCATCGAAGAGTACCTCGGCATCGTTCCCTGCACCGTCATGTCGATGATGAGCGAGCAGCTCATCCCCTCCGCCTGCGAAGTCGACGTCCTCGGAACCCTCTCCATGTACGCCCTCACGCTCGCGAGCGAGACGCCCTCCGCGCTCCTCGACTGGAACAACAACTACGGCGATAACCCCGACAAGGCCGTCTGCTTCCACTGCTCCAACCTTCCCAAGCACTTCTTCCGCGAAGGCGTGAAGATGGACTACCAGCTCATCATCGCGGGCACCGTCGGCAAGGAAAACACGCACGGCACCCTCGACGGCACAGTGAAAGCCGGCGCGATGAGCTTCGCCCGCTTCTCCACCGACGACTTCACCGGCAAGATCGCCGGCTACGTAGGCGAAGGCGCCTTCACCGACGACCCGCTCAACACCTTCGGCGGCGCCGGCGTCGTCGAAATCCCCAACATGCAAAAACTCCTTCGCTACATCTGCGAAAACGGCTTCGAGCACCATGTAGCCGCCAACTTCGCCACCGTCGCCAGCCCCGTTTACGAGGCTGCCTCCAATTACCTAGGCTGGAAGATGCACCAGCACGCATAACACTGCTTCTAAGCACGACAAAATCAGGGCTGTGCTGGAAATTAACCTTCTCCCGCGCAGCCCTGATTTAGTCTCGTAAGACGCATGGCTGTCCGGAAACAAACCGCTAAAAAGAAGATCCCCTCTGGCACGACACCACGGCGCTCCGCCAAATCTCCCGTAGCGCCCCCCGGCGGCCGACTCATCGATCGCGACGAGAGTTGGCTCCAGTTCAACCGCCGCGTCCTTGAAGAAGCCGACGACCCCTCCAATCCCCTGCTCGAGCGCGTAAAGTTCCTCGCCATCACCGCCAGCAATCTCGATGAGTTCGTCGAGATCCGCGTCGCCGGCGTCCTGCAGCGCCTTGAAGAGGGCCTCGGCTTTCCGCAACAAATCGACGCTGGCGGGCTCACGCGCAGTGAGCGACTAGAGCGTGTTCGCGATCACCTCCACCTCTATAACAACGATCAAGCCTCCTGCTGGAACGATCGCCTCGTCCCCGAGCTCAAGCGTGCCGGCATCTCTGTCCTCAGTTGGAAACAGCTCCGCAAGCCCGATCGCGAGTTCGCGATCAAATTCTTCCAGGAGCAAGTCGACCCCCTCCTCACTCCCGTAACCCTCGACCCCTCGCACCCATTCCCACGCGTCCTGAACAAAGCCCTTTGCCTTGCCCTTCTGTTACGCCACAAACGAAAACTCAAGTCCGGCACAAGCCCAAAAATCCTCGGCGTCATCACCATCCCGCGCTCCCTTCCTTCGCTTATCGCCCTCCCCGAGCGCAAAGGCCAGCGCAACTTCCTTCTCCTCGAAGAGCTCATCGAAGCCCACATCGACACCATGTTCCGCGGCTACAGCATCCTCAACCGCACAGCCTTCCGCGTCACCCGCAACAGCAATCTCTACATGCAGGAGGAAGAGGCGCGCTCCCTGCTGGAAACCGTCGCCGAAGAGTTGCACAATCGCCGCAAAGGCGACGCCGTTCGCATGGAGATCGACGCCTTCGCCTCCGAAGAGATCGCCGAACGCCTGCGCATCAACTTCGAGCTCGAGCCCTGGCAGGTCTTCCGCACCTCCGCACCCATCAATCTCTCGCGTCTCATGAGTCTCTACAGCGCTGCCAAGCTACCCGCGCTCAAGTTTACCGAGTTCCATGGTCGCCGCCTGCACCTCGATCAATCCACCAAGCCGCCCACCAACATCTTCGCCGCTCTCCGCAACGAAGACATCCTCCTGCATCATCCCTTCGACAGCTACAGCACCGTCGAAGACTTCATCGCCTCGGCCGCCGCCGACAACAACGTCATCTCGATCAAGCAGACCCTTTACCGCACCAGCGCCGACTCCACCATCTTCAGCGCCCTCAAAGCCGCCGCCGAAACTAAGGACGTCACCGTCGTCGTCGAGCTCATGGCGCGCTTCGACGAGGCCTCTAACATCCGCTGGGCGCGCGAGCTCGAAGACGCCGGCGTGCAGGTCTTCCACGGCATCTTCGGCTTCAAGACCCACTGCAAGCTAGCCCTCATCGTGCGCCGCGACTCCGACGGCATCGTTCGCAGCTATGCGCATCTCGGCACCGGGAATTACAACCCGGTCACGGCGCGCTTCTACACCGACATCAGCCTTCTTACCGCGCGCCCCGAACTCACCGAAGCCGTCCTCCGCGTCTTTCGCTATCTCACCGCCGATTGGGAAGCCGGCCCCAACGCCTACCGCCCTCTCCTGGTCGCTCCGGTTACGCTGCAGAGTGACATGCTAGCCCTCATCGCCCGCGAAGCCGAGCATGCCAGGACCGGGAAACCCGCACGCATCATCGCCAAGATGAACGGCTTGCTCGACATCCCCACCATAGACGCCCTTTACGCTGCCTCCCAGGCCGGCGTCGAAATCGACCTCATCGTCCGCGGCATGTGCGCCCTCCGCCCCGGCGTCCCAGGCTTCAGCGACCGCATCCGCGTGCGCTCCATCATCGGCCGTTTTCTCGAGCACAGCCGTATCTTCTTCTTCGCCAAGGGCGGTCCTGATGACGGCCCTCAATCCGAAATCTTCTGCGGCAGTGCCGACTGGATGACCCGCAATCTTTACGAACGCTGTGAGGTCGTCTTCCCGGTTGTTGATCCAGCCCTCAAGCGCCGGTTGCGCGACGAGATTCTCGACTCTTATCTCCGCGACAATCTCAAGGCTCGGCTCATGGACGCCGACGGCTCCTATCAACGCGCCCCCAAAACCGTTCCGGCCCTCAGCGCCCAGCAGTACCTCATGGAGCTCTCCCGCTCGCCCGACAAGCGCCTCACCCGCGACAAAACCGCCGCCGTCGAAAGTACGCCCGCAGAAGAAGCGGAGAGCGTCCTGTCCAAGGAACAATCCGGCCTCTAGCCCCGGATCCCACTACATCGTCTCGACCCCAAACTGCTAAACTTGGAGAGTAGCGGCGTGGAGCTTATCCCCACGCCAGAGGAGCACATCATGGCAAACCAGGGAAACGGCACACACAACAGCAACGGTGCAGGACTACGACTCAAGACCGGTCTCGCCGAGATGCTCAAAGGTGGCGTCATCATGGACGTCATGAGCGTTGCACAGGCCCGCATCGCCGAAGAGGCCGGTGCCGTCGCCGTCATGGCCCTCGAGCGCGTTCCCGCCATGATCCGTGCCCAGGGCGGCGTCGCCCGCATGGCCTCCCCCAAGCTCATCAAGGAAATCATGGCCGTGTCCACTATCCCGGTGATGGCCAAGGCCCGCATCGGCCACTTCGCCGAAGCCCAGGTTCTCCAGTCCCTCGGCGTCGACTTCATCGACGAGTCCGAAGTCCTCACGCCAGCCGATGAGGTCTACCACATCGACAAGCACGCCTTCACCACCCCCTTCGTCTGCGGCGCGCGCAACCTCGGCGAAGCTCTTCGCCGCATCGCCGAAGGCGCAGCGATGATCCGCACCAAGGGCGAACCCGGCACAGGCGACGTCGTCCACGCCGTCCAGCACATGCGCCAAATCACCCGCGAGATCAAGGCCCTCACCGTGCTCGGCGACGAAGAGCTCTACAACGCCGCCAAGGTCCATGGCGCCCCCTACGAGCTCATCCGCATGGTCGCCAAGGCAGGCAAGCTTCCCGTCCCCAACTTCTCCGCGGGCGGCATCGCCACACCAGCCGACGCGTCCCTCATGATGCAGCTCGGCGCCGAAACCATCTTCGTCGGCTCCGGCATCTTCATGAAGGAAGGCGCCATCCCGCTTGACATCGAAGACAACGCCGACGAGCGCGCCGAGGCCATCTCGCGAGCCCGCGCCATCGTCCTCGCAACCCTGCATTATGACGATCCCAAGATCGTCTCCGAAGCCTCTGAGGCCATCATAGGCAGCATGAAGGGTCTCGCTGCCGCTGCCATCGAAGAGAAGGACCTCATGCAGACCCGCGGCTGGTAGCTTCCGTCAACCTCAGCTGAGCAACTCATATAGCGGAACAACTTACCTCCCTTTCGAGGCATCGCAGTATGTGTTGCTATATTCGCCACACGCTGCCTCAAAAGGATCGACATGAGAAAACTGCTGCCTTTAGTTCTGCTTTCCGCCTTCATCAGCTCCAACGCCTACGCCGCTGACCAAGCCAAACTCGATGCTCGCATCGAGGCAGCCCATGCAGTTCTGCACGAACTCATGGATACCCCCGATCACGGCCTTCCCGACAGCGTCGCCTCGCATGCTACCTGCGTCGCGGTTATCCCCAGCTTCAAGAAAGCTGCCTTCGTCGTCGGTGCCGAATACGGCCAGGGCGTCGTCAGCTGCCGCACCCGCCGTGGCTGGAGCGCTCCTGCCTTCATTCAACTGACCGGTGCCAGCTTCGGCTTCCAGGTTGGCGGCCAGGCTACCGATCTTGTCCTCGTAGCGGTTACCCACGAGGGTGCCCAGCGTCTCCTGCATGACAAGCTCAAGCTGGGCGCAGACATCGCCGTAGCTGCCGGCCCCGTCGGTCGTGACTCCCAGGCATCCACCACCGAATTGGCCAATGCTGGCTTCCTCACCTACTCCCGCAATAAGGGCCTCTTCGCCGGCGTCGACCTCAACGGCGACGTAGTCAACCAGAACATCAATGACACCGAAACGTATTACGGTCACGATGTCTCCTACGAGAAGATCCTTTCTGGTGGCGTGCCAACACCCCCAGGCGCCGTCCACTTCGTTCGCACCGTCAACCAACTCTTCCGTGCACACGCACGCAATGCCAAGTAATCTCTCCATCGAACCTGCAAAGAGGAAGGCCCGTTCACCCCAAGGTGGCCGGGCCTTTTCATGCCTCCGCCTCACCTAAACCCAGCCACCATCCACCACGTAACTCTGATTCGTAATGGCGGAGCTGTCATCCGCCGCAAGAAACAACACCAGCCGCGCCACCTCCTCCGGCAGAATCATTCGCTTCAACGATTGGTGCGCCAGCACCTGTCGCACATAATCCTCGGTGAGCCACAATTGCTTCTGACGCTCGGTAAGTATCGCCCCCGGCATCACGCAATTCACCCGCACCTCGTCCTCGCCAAATTCGTGCGCCAGCGCTCGCGTCATCCCCACAATCGCCGACTTCGCCGTCACATACACCGGGACATTCTTCGAAGGAATGACCCATGCAATCGATCCCATATTGATGATGGATCCCCTCCTCATCTGTCGCATCGACCGCGCCACCGCCTGCGCCATAAAAAACTGCTGCTTCAGGTTAATCGCCATCCCTTCATCCCACATCTCTGGCGTCACCGACTCGAGCGATTGCCGCGCATCATTCCCCGCATTGTTCACCAGCACATCCACGCGTCCGCACCACTCCAACACCTGGTCAACCGTCCGCTTCAGCAAACCGAAATCGGTCACGTCGCAGTGAAAATACGTGGGGGCGCGAAGTCCGCCATCCGTCAGCCGCGCCACCAGCCTCTTCGCGACATCGTCCTGGATATCCAGGATCGCCACCTGCGCCCGCTGCCTCGCAAATGCCTCGACGATCGCCGCGCCGATTCCACTCGCCCCTCCCGTCACCAAAACCACGCGATCTTCCAGGCTCGGATACACAGCCGCTTTGCTCATTGCACTCATCGCAGCATTATCGCTTGCGCCGTGCATCCGTGTCTTCAGCCTCGCTCCGTGCAATGCTCTAAAATCAAAGGGTGGATCCCAAAACCCCAGCCATCGGCGTCCTCGCTCTGCAGGGCGCATTCGACGTCCACGCCCGCCGTCTCGCAGCCCTCGGAGCCATCACCACCCTCGTCCGGAAGCCAGACCAACTCGACTCCCTCGACGCCCTCGTCATCCCCGGCGGCGAGTCCACCACCTTCCTCAAACACCTCGAACGCGCCGGCTTCTACGACACCCTCAACGCTTTCGTTCACACCAAACCCGTCTTCGGCACCTGCGCCGGCTGCATACTCCTCGCCAAAGAGGTGTCCAACCCGCATCAGCCCTCCTTTGGAGTACTCGACATCGCGGTCGAGCGCAACGCCTACGGCCGCCAGAACGACTCCGCCATCCTCACCTCCGAGACCACTCTCCCCGGAGGCCCGCTCGAGATGGTCTTCATCCGCGCCCCCCGCATCACGCGCACAGGCCCCAACGTAGAAACTCTCGCCACCCGCGAAGGATCTCCCACCCTCATCCGCCAGGGCCGCCTCCTCGCCGCCACCTTCCACCCCGAGCTAACCGAAGACACCCGCGTCCACCATCTCTTCCTAAACATCGTCCGCGAATCCAAGCTCTAACAGCACCGCCCAACTACAATCAACCCATGCAGGCACCCCAGGCCACACCCCCCACCCACGGCTTCTGGAACCTGCCCATCGACGCCGCCGCGCACGGCCACGCACTCGACGCCCACCTCCTCCTCAATCTCTGGATAGCTCTAGCCCTCCTCGCTCTAGCTCACCTCATCCTCCTCACCGGCATAGCGATCCACAAGCGCACCCCCCGCCCCTACCACCAGCTCTTCATCGAATACCTTCCACTAGCCGCTCTCACCCTTCTCTTCGCCTTCCTCGCCCTCCGCGCGCAGCAACTCTGGGCCACCCAGCGCTATACCGGCGCCGACCTCTCCGCCATGCAGGTCGAAGTCACCGGCCAGCAGTTCGTCTGGTACTTCCGCTATCCTGGCACCGACGCCGCCTTCGGCCGCACCCAACTCTCCCTCGTCGCCCCCGCCGAAGGCAATCCCCTCGGCATCGATCCCACCGACCGCTACGGCCACGATGACATCATCACCAGCCAACTAGTCTTACCGGCCAACCGCGAAGTAGACCTAACCCTCCGCGCCCAGGACGTCATCCACGGCTTCGCCATCCCCGAGATGCGCATCAAGCAGAACGCCATCCCCGGCCAGACCACCCACATCCACTTCACCCCCGAATCCCCCGGCGATTACGCGATCCTCTGCACCCAGGTCTGCGGCATGGGCCACTACCGCATGCTAGCCACTCTCCGCGTCCTCCCGCCAGCCGACTTCAACACCTGGCTGCACACCCAAGAATCGAACAAGTTCGAGGCCCAGCCGTGAGCCTCCCCAACCCTTCCACAGATCCGGGTGCCCCGGGTCCGGACTTTCGGACCCGGGTGTTCACTGCAACTCTCCGCCCTCCTCGCCCCCGCGCTCTCTTCTCCACGAATCACCGCACCATCGGCTTCGGCTATCTCCTCATCTCGCTCATCGCCGTCATCATCGGCGCGTTGCTCTCCCTCGTCATGCGCACGCACCTGGCGTGGCCCACCTGGCAGCTCCCTCTCCACGGCCCCATCCTCCCCGAAGAGTACTTAGCCCTAGTCACGATGCACGGCACCCTGATGCTCTTCTTCGTCCTCACCGTCGCACCGCAATCCGGCTTTGGCAACCTCATCCTTCCAGCGCAGATCGGCACGCACCATATGGCGTTCCCACGCATCAACGCAGCCGGCCTCTACCTCACCACCATCGCACTCCTCACGCTCCTGGCCGCGTTCTTCGTTCCCGGTGGCGCCCCCATCGGTGGTTGGACATCCTACCCGCCCCTCTCCGCAACCTCTCTTGCCGGCCCCGGCGAAGGCCTCGGCATGGATATCTGGCTGACCAGCATCGCCCTCTTCGCCATCGCCTCCACCCTCAGCTCCATCAACATGCTCACCACAATCGTCAAGCTCCGCTGCGAAGGCCTCACCTGGGAGCGCCTCCCGCTCACCGTCTGGGGATGGTTCACCGCCGCGCTGTTGAGCATCATCGCCTTCTCCGTCCTCCTCGCCGCCATCCTGCTTCTCTTCTGCGACCGACACCTCCACAGCGGCTTCTTCCTCCCCGCGCAAGACCTTGTCAGCGGCGTCCTCCTGCAGCATCGCGGCGACGGCAGTCCCCTCCTCTGGCTTCATCTCTTCTGGTTCTTCGGCCATCCCGAGGTCTACATCGCCATCCTCCCCGGCATGGGACTCACCTCCATGGTCCTCGCCAACTTCAGCCGCCGACGCGTCTTCGCCTACCGCCTAATGATCGCGACAACGCTCCTCATCGGCTTCCTCGGCATCCTCGTCTGGGGACACCACATGTTCGTCGCCGGCCTCAACCCCTTCGCCGGCACCGCCTTCAGCATCTCCACCATCGCGATCGCCATCCCAGCCGCCGCCAAAGTCTTCAGCTGGCTAGCCACCACCTGGGGATCGCGCCCCCGCCTCACCACCCCCATGCTCTTCGCGCTAGGCTTCGTCTCCCTCTTCATCACGGGAGGCATCACCGGCCCCATCCTCGCCCAGCCCATACTCGACGAGTATCTCCACAACACCTTCTTCGTCGTCGCCCACTTCCACCTCATCATGGCGATGGCCGGCGTCTTCGGTCTCTTCTGCGCCACCTACTACTGGGCGCCACTACTCTTCCACCGCACCCTGTCCGAACCCCTTGGCAAGCTCCACTTCTGGACGACCCTCCTCGGCGCCTACTCCACCTTCCTCCCCATGCACTTCACCGGCCTCGCCGCCGAACCCCGTCACTACGCTCAACTCAATGGCCTGGCCGGCCCCAGCGCAACCCTCCTTCAATCCACCCTGCCGCTGCAACGTCATATCACCGCATCTGCAATCTTCCTTGTCTGCGCGCAGTTACCCTTCTTTCTAAATCTTCTCCTTGCATGGCGCAGACCCCCCAACAATTCCGCCGACACCAATCCCTGGCAGGCCACCACCATGGAGTGGGCACCGAACGCTCTCAATCCGCATCCAAACGATCAGCCGTCCATCGTCTACCGCGCCCCCGGCCACTACACCGACTCCGGCAAGGCGTTTTTACCCCAATGGAGTGCCGTCAACACATTTAACACCGAAGCAGAGTAAAGTATTCTGACAACGTCGTCCGACAGGGGCATCCAGGCCATGCCGTCCACCATCACACCGCCGGAGATTGATCGCCATCGCATCAGCGACGGCAATAATGGACACCGCCCGCCTACCGACAAGCGCACCGGCGGCAATGGCGAAGGCGATGGCGACAACTGGAACAACCGCCCGCGCGGTCATCGCGGACCCCACGAACGCATCTCCCAGGCCCGCATCGGCCTCTTCTTCGCTCTCGGCGGAGACCTCATGTTCTTCGTCGCCCTCATCAGCGTCTTCTTCGTCACCAAGGCCAGCGGCCACTTCGACGCCTACGACCACTTCATCAACTCCTGGCTTCCCACCGCCATCCCTTCCATCCTCTGGCTCAACACCATCGCCCTCCTGCTGAGTTCCGTCACCGCCGAGATCGCACGGCGCGCCATGTTCCGCGAAGTCGACGCCATGGACGAGTGGTTCGGCCTCGGACGGCCCGTTTCCTACCGCGCCGCGATTTGGCTTTCCATCACCCTCGCGCTCGGCCTCCTCTTCCTAGCTGGACAATGGGTGGCATGGGATCAACTCGCCGCCCAGCACGTCTTCTTTCGCTCCAACCCCAGCAGCCACTTCTTCTACCTCATCACCATCACCCACGCCTTGCATCTCTTCCTCGGCATCGTCGGTCTCATCGTAGCCCTGGCCGCGCTAAAATTCTCCCGCTCCCTCGCCACCCGCCAGGTCTTCGTCGACACCACCGTCTGGTACTGGCACGTAATGGGAGCCCTCTGGATCTTCCTCTTCCTTCTTCTAGAGTTCGGGCAATGATCCTTCTGCAAGGCTGCGCTCAATGCCTTGATAGCACGCGCGCCACTCCCCCCGCAGTGCAGGCCGCCTACCGCCACGCCATCATCCTGCTCGCCAGCGCCGGCGCCACCCTCTTCATCACCGGAACGCTATTGCTACGCCGCCAACGATAATCAAACGCAACACCGCAGCGCCACACACCAAAAGCCGCCATCTCTTGGCAGCTCTTGGTGCTCTCGGTAGATTCCAATTTTGTCAGCGTTCTGGCCTAAGCGTAGAACTTACGTTTTACTGCGCCCGCTAGTCCGAGTAGCCCGGTGCCTAACAGCGTCAGTGCAGAGGGTTCAGGTGTGGGACTGGGTGGAGGGTTGTTGAAACCAATTTGTGCGCTGCCGTCTCCAATGGACAGTCCCGCAACTTCGGTTCCAAGCGCACCCACGTTCACATTGACGGATGCACCAAGATCCAGGTTCGCAAGATCTCCCGTACCGCTAATTTGGTATGGAGTTCCAAGAGCTGTATCGGAAAATGCAAAGCCAGCGCACGGATTCACTGGCTCAAAGACACTTGCATTGATGCACGCATCCGTAACGCTCAACAGTGGAATGCCCCCAAGGTCTGAAAACGCTACGACAAGTAGATCGTTATCAGTTTGGGAACCTAATCCATTATTGAGAAGGGTGGTTGAGTCATCGAGGTAGGTCCATGTATCGACCCCTCCGACAACGGTTTCAGTGAATACGCCAGCACCGACACCCGCATTAAGGGTGACGACTGGATCGGCGTACAGGGTAGGAGTGAAGATACCAATCAAAACTAGTACTGACAGCGGAAGAAAAAGTTTCATGGTGAATCTCCTTTGCTGCGGTATAGAGGCAGGCGCCTGGCCAATCGCAGGACATCCACCAAAAGCCGCATAAACAAAGGCTAAAATCGTTTTTCCCGCAGTTTCTACATATACGGTCAGTTTTGAGATTGGATTGTCCCACTCACACAAATGATGAATAGATGATGTGGCTATCCCAATTTCGATTTCACATGCGAATGACTCGCTAGCGACTCACCACTCACTGTCCACGATAAGAACAGGTCAATAGAAGAAGAGATTTTCCATTCAAGAAAAGATTTGGCAATAAGTCCCCAAGCCTTTCCTTCGCACTCAACGCGGCGTGCAACGCGCACTCTGCCCCAAATCAGTGCGTCCGCACCGCCGCGCCGTCTCACCAACGTCTAGTACTCCTCGGGCTCCTCCGCCGGTGCCTTGGCCGCCGCCACGTGCTCCGGCGCCGGCGTAGCCGGAACCTTCAGCACCGGCAACTCCGGCTGATCAAACGCATACAACGCATTAAACAGGTACCGATACGTCCCATGCGCCTGCCCGCGGAACTCGGGCTTGAATCCATAAAGCACGATCCGCCCCTTCCCGTACTGCAGCTCCACCGCCGCAGCCTTATCCTCAATCGCCTCAGGATGCAGCAGCAGTCCACTCTCCAACGGATTCGTTCCCTTCGCATACTTCGCCAACACCGCGCCCTGGAACCCCGCCTCCGGCACAAACGCCGGCCCCCGCTGGAACATCACCACCGGAGCCTCCGGCACACCGAAGTTGACCGGCAACTCGCCATTCTGTTGCTCCACCCTCAGCAATGCTCCCGAGCAGAAAAACTTGTCGCTCTTCACACCCTCCAGCACATCTTTCAGCGGCAGAGACATCAGCGGAATCAAGTTCGCCGCCGTCCGATTCGACGCCACCAGCATCCCTCCCTCGCGCACAAACGCTCTCAGGTTATCCACTCCATCCGGCCCAATGCCGCCCGCATATTGCCCCGGCACCATCCCCACATGGAACCCCTCCATCAACTGGTCCCGCGACATATCCGGCAACACAATCACGTCATACCGCGCCCGCAATTCCGACGAGCGCATGTCCGCGTTGTAAATGCTCTTCGGCTCGAACCCATAATTCTCCAAAATCCACCGCGTCCATCCCTCGTCAATCGAAGGCGCCCAAGGCCGATACAATCCCACCCGTGCCTTCTTGATCGCGATCACATTTCCCGGCTCAGCATTCAACGCCTCCACACTCACGCCATACTTCTTCGCGACGCCGTCCATCGCTCCACGCCCGATCCCGCGAATCACAAACGCCCCACGCTCCTTACCTTCCGGCGTAGCAATCGCGTCCTTCGACATCGCCACCGACCCGCCCTGCTTCAGCACCTCGTTCACCACCGCATACGACGCGTTCGGCTGCCGGCTGATCACAAACACCTCGCCGCCACCCGCAATTTCCGTTGCCGGAACCTTCGCCTCATCAACCGGCTGCAACAGCCCGAGCTGCTCCGCCGTCAACGGATCGCTCACCGTGTCCACCGCCACGCCCATCTGCAGTGGCAGCGTCCAGCCCGTCACGTCATACGGCAAATCAACCGCCTTCGACGTCCCCAGCTCAATCTCATCCGGATACCTCTGCCGCTCAAATAACTCCTTCACCAACCCCGAGAACGGCTGGTCCATCGGAATCACCCACGACCCCGCCGGATACGTCACGCCATTGGCCGCAAACCCGGTCTTCGTCGCGTACACCTTAAGGCCGTTCTCAATCATCTTCTGCGCCAGCAGCCCAGCCTCAGGAGTATCAGCCTGCTTGTCGCTAATCACATACGCAAATGGCCCCTCCTTCTTGTAGTGCGCAATATTATCCCGCGCTGCCTGGTAGCGATTGAACAGCAGCGTCTCATGATTCTTCGCCGCCAAATCCAGCACCGACATCGATCCGCCGACCATATAATTCACTGCATCCCCCAACCGCCACCACCCGCCCTCCCACGGCTCCGAGTACATCGACAGCGCTCGCAGATCCTGCGTCTCCTTCGGAAACTCATTCACGGTATAAAACCGCGGCGTAGCGTAGCGATAAAGCCCCGTCTCCGTAAAAAACGAAATCTCGTTGCGGAACACATGCACCCAATCATTGAAACCCGCATACCAGTTATCAAACCGCGTCTCCGAGATCGCTCCCGGCATCTGGTGTGCATCCAGATACGCCGTCATATTCGTCCCCACCACATTCAGCCAGCTCCGTACATACGGGCTGATATTGCTAGAGATCGGGTCGGCAAACGGAGGAATCCATATCCGCGCAGGAAACGGCGCGGTCTGGTGCTGACAATAAAAAATCTCCGGACTCCAATCCAGCTCCGCCTTCACCAGCACCTGAGATTCCTTCATGTTCAGCATGTAGCCATCGCGATTGTTATCGTGCCCCACATAATCCTGGTACAGCCAGGGCATCGGCGCCACTTCGTACTTCGTCCCCACATTCTGCCGATACCAATGCGTCACCATGTCCTGCCCATCAGGATTCAACGTAGGCCACAACACCAAAATCACGTTGTCGAGAATGGCATCGACCTCAGGATCGTTCTTCGCCGACAGCAGCTTGTACGCCAGCATGATCGAGTGCTGCCCACCAGCAACCTCATCTGAATGCAACCCTCCATCAATGTGCACAATCACCTTGGAATCATGCGCCAACTGCCGCGCCTGCTCGTCGGTCAAATTATCGGCAATGGCCAACCGCCGCGCATTCTTCTTGTACTCATCCAGCCTCGCCAAATTCGCCGGCGACGAGATCACCCCAACCTCAATCTCGCGCCCCTCCGTCGTCTTCCCGATCGAAAACATCTTCATCCGGTCCGTAGCCGCAGCCGCCGCATGAAAATACTTCACCGCATCTTCATAGTCGGCCAGATAAAAATCATCCCCCGGCGTATGCCCCAGCACCGACACCGGCGTCGGCACCTGCGCCTTACCCGTCGCAACCATTCCACCCAGACATCCAACC
>Ga0302228_10000261_pt1 | contig 47724 bp, 40 predicted proteins | sample II_Palsa_N1_2_FD_193519 | JGI IMG/M metagenome (GOLD analysis project Ga0302228, IMG submission 193519) | Peat permafrost microbial communities from Stordalen Mire near Abisko, Sweden - II_Palsa_N1_2 | ecosystem: Environmental > Terrestrial > Soil > Palsa > Peat permafrost | place: Sweden... | reverse complement strand
CGCCGATAATGACCTTCTGCCACGTGCTCGGCACGCCCACCAGGATCAGCACGTTGTTGATCAGGGTGACCAGCACCACGCCTAGCAGCGTGCCGACCACGGTGCCGGTGCCGCCCGTAATGCGCGCGCCGCCGAGAATCACCGCCGCGATCACATCGAGTTCCGAGCCGACCAGGTCGAACGGATTCGCGAGCCGGTTATTGGCTACGTGCAGAATCCCTGCGATGCCTGCCAGCATGCCCGTATAGCCGAACACAAACAGATGGATTGCGCGCAGGTTGTAGCCGAGGCGCTCCGCAATCGCGAGGCTGCCGCCCATGGCGTAAACGCCACGTCCCATCATGGTCCGGTTCAGCAGCCACCATGTCACCACCGCCGCCACCAGCAGCGCCAGCACCGAAACCGGCAGCACGGCGCGCAAGCCGTCGGCGGTCTGATAGAAAAACAGTGGGATGCGACCGAAGCGATCCATGCTGTGCGGAATGTTCATGAAGAACGTCGTGCCGATGAAGGTCAGCAGGATGCCGCGATAGAGATACTGCGTCCCGATCGTCACGATCAGCGACGGCGCTTTCAGCCGGTGCACCAGCACGCCGTTGATCAGGCCGAGCACAATGCCGCCGAGCGCGCCGGTGATCAGGATCAACGCGAACGGCTCGTCGGGCCACCACGCGAACACGGCCTTCGTGATCGCATACATGGTGAGCGCGCCGATCGCGGTGAACGACACGTCGATGCCGCCCGAGGCCAGCACCACCAGCGTGCCGAGCGCAAACAGCGACACGGTAGTGGCCGAATGCAGCAGGTCGAACAGCGTCGCCAGTTGAAAGAAGCGCGGATTGATCGCGCCGACGATGATGCACATCACCACGATCAGCCCGGCGGTGAACCACTCGGGGTTGCGCGCGAGCTTGGCCCGCAAGCTGAGCGGCTTCACCTGCGGTGCGATGTCGATGACAGTTGGCGTGGTCATGGTCTGGTTGATGCGCGGGTTCATGCGGGTCACGTCCTCTCAGCGTACTCTATGCGGCTTCCGACAGCAGCGCGTGATACAGGTCGGCTTCTTGCAACTGGTCGGCTTGATATTCGTTCGCAACGCGTCCCTTCTTCATCATCAGGATGCGGTCGCAGTTCTGCAGCAGCTCGGGCAGGTCGTCGCTGATCAGGATAATGCCGATGCCCCGCTGCGACAGGCGCTGCATGATGCGGTAGATGATGTCCTTCGAGCCGACATCCACGCCGACCGTCGGACCGTGCAGGATCAACACGCGCGGATCGATGGCGAGCCAGCGGCCGATCAGCACGCGTTGCTGGTTACCGCCGGACAGCGACTGCACGGGTTTGTCGACGTCGGGCGTCGCGATCTGCAACTCCTTGACGGTGTCGACGGCGAGCGCTTGCGCACGCGTGCGGTCGATCTGGCCGAAGCGGTCGCGCAGGCTCGAGATCATCGCGGTGATGACGTTGTCGCGAATCGACTTGTCGAGGAACAGCCCTTCGTTCAGGCGGTCTTCCGGTACATAGCCGATCCGGTGGTTCTTCGCATCGGACGGCGTGTGCAAAACAATGCGCTTGCCGTCCAGCACGATCTCGCCATGCTGCGCAGGCGCCACGCCCGCGAGCGCGCGCGCCAGTTCATTGCGTCCCGAGTCGAGCAGTCCGGTGACGCCGAGAATCTCGCCACGGTGCAGCGCAAACGAGACATCGGCGAACTGGCCGGTGCGCGTGAGGCCGCTCACGTCGAGTACCACTTCGGCGCCGAAACCGCCTTCGCGATAGCGCTCGCTCGACAGATGCCGGCCCGTCATCAGTTCGCTGATCTGGGACTTGGTGTAGTTCGCGATCGGCCCTTGCGCCATGGTCTGGCCGTCGCGCAACACGATTACTTCGCCGCCGATCGCATAGCATTCGTCGAGCTTGTGACTGACGAACAGCACCGTCACGCCCTGCGCGCGCAGATTGCCTAGTACTGCGATCAGGTTGTCGACTTCTTTCTGCGTCAGCGAGGTGGTGGGCTCGTCCATGATGACGAACTTCGCCTCGCTCGCAATGGCGCGCGCAATCGCCACGAGCTGGCGGGTCGCGAGCGGCAATTCTTCGACGAGGGTGGACTGGAACTCCGCGTCGCCGGGCAGGCCGACGGCCGCCAGCGCACGCTCGGCCGTCTTCGCCAATGCGCGGCGGTCGAAGGTACGGGTCAGGCGGCCATTGTGCGTAGCCAGCTCCGAGGTCAGCGCGACGTTTTCGGCCACGCTCATGTTCGGCAACAAGGAGAGGTCCTGATACACCGTCTCGATCCCCGCCGCGAGCGATTCCAGCGCCGTGAGGCGGGCGTGCCGCTCGCCTTCGATAATGAGCTCGCCCTCATCGGGCGGCTGCGCGCCGGAGATGATCTTGATCAGCGTGCTCTTGCCGCAACCGTTTTCGCCGAGCAGGTGATAGATCTGTCCGCGCTGAAACGACAGGCTCACGCCACGCAGCGCATGCACGCCGGTGAAACGCTTGTGCACGCCAACCACTTGCAGAAACGGCACGGAAGCAGCGTCTGTATTCATAGTCCGATTGCAACCTTTAAGACCTAGGAGCAGCCTGCGTTTTCTTCTTCAAAGGTGTGCCCGCAAGCGAGCACACCTCCACTCAGGAAGCGACAGCCGTTAGAACGCGTAGTTCTTGTAGTTCGACTTGTCGACGTCGACCCAGCCCTGGCCGCGCACGATGATGCCCTTGCCCGGACCCTTGGTCACGGTCACCTTCGTGTAGCCCGGAATGCCGAGGTTGTCGCCGTCATGCACCGTCTGGCCGTGGATCAGCATCAGCGCGATCTTGTTCATCGCTATGCCGGCAAGCTTCGGATCCCAGAACGAAATACCGTTGATGGCGCCGCTTTCGAGGAACTTGGCGGCTTCCGTAGGCAGACCCGTGCCGTACACGCAGATCTTGCCCTGCAGGCCCGCTTCTTCAACCGCGCGGCCAATGCCGATCACGTCGAGCGACGACGACCCCTGGAAGCCCTTCAGGTCCGGATGCTTGCGCAACACTTCCTTGGCGACTTCATAGGCGCGTTCGCCGTCGTTATTGGTTTCGAGCTTCGGTTCGACAAGATCCATCTTCGGATACCTGGCCTTGGCGTTGCCGATCCCGCCATCCGCCCACTGCACCTGCGAGCGGCTGCCGAGCGACCCCACCAGCACGGCCCACTTGCCTTCGTCGTGCATGCAGCCGGCCAGCCGCTGGTTCAGGTTCGCGCCATACGCCGTGTTGTCGAACGCTTCGATGTCGACCATGGTGTTCTTTTCGTTGTCCGCCTCATGCGTGACCACCTTGATGCCGCGGTCCATCGCCTTCTTCAGCGCGGGTTCGAGCGTGGGCGGATCGTAGGGCACCACGGCCAGCGCATCGACCTTCTTGGCGATCAGGTCTTCGATGATCTTCAGTTGCTGCGCCGCGTCGGCTTGACCCGGTCCAGTCTGATAGGCCGTTACGCCCGGGTTGTCCTTGGCGAATTCCTTGACACCCTCGTCCATGCGGTTGAACCAGTTGATGCCGGTCACCTTCACCACCGTGACGATCGTCACATTGTCCGCCGCGTGCGCTGCGGCGATCACGCCTACCGTGAGCACGCCTGCTGCCAGTGCGGCGCCCAATCGAGTCAGTTTCATTCCATGTCTCCTTTTTCTTTCGATGTCGCCCTGCTTCACGGTTGCGGACATCCAGGGCCCCGATGTCCGCCGCGTACTAAACCTTGCCTACGTGCCGGCGCTCACGCTAAACGCGAGCGCTACCTTCGCGCCGCCGGATCGGAGCGCGTGAAACCGAAGATCGCGCTAACCCGCTCGCCACCCGCGAAAGCCAGCGACAACAGCAGCAGAAAACCCCACGCGCAGTCGCCGAAGAACTGCGACACACCCAGCAGATTGAACAGGCTCGCGAGGAACTGCAGCACTGTGGCGGCGAAGAACACCGAGATGATGCGGCCGCGGCCGCCGGCGGGATTCACGCCGCCCATCACGGCAATCAGGATCGAGATCAGCAGATACGAGTTGCCGTAGTCCCATTTCGCGCTGGACGTATGGGTCGCGCTGATCAGGCCGGCCAACGAAGCGAGCACGCCGCACATCGTGTAGGTCAGAATCAGCATCCGCGCGCGCGGAATGCCCGCATAAAAAGCGGCCTTGGGATTGGTGCCCATCAGATACAGGCGCAAGCCGAACGGGCTGCGTTTGAGCAACCAGCCCAGCACGACGATGGCGGCGATGAAGATGATGAACGAGATCGGCACCTGAAACGCAGTGCCGTTGCCGATATCCGAAAGCTGGTCGACATACTCGACCGGCACCGATGCGCCGTTGCTCAACACCACGGCGATGCCGGTAAACAGCAACTGTGTGCCCAGCGTGCAGAGAATCGGCGTAAGCCGCAGCTTCGCAATCACGACGCCGTTCAAGAGGCCGCCGAGCAGCCCTATCGCCACGACGATCGCGCAAAACAAGGCCGTGTAAGCGACTGGCGAGGCGTCGGCGCTGAGGCACTTCGGCACGATCAGCGCGGCGATCATGCCCGACAGATTCGCGAGGCCGACGCCGGACAGATCGATACCGCCGTTGCCGGAGATCATCGAAAGCATGATGCCGAGTGCAAGCAGGCCGAGTTCGGGCAACTGGCTGCCCATCGACTGCAGATTGTCGACATCGACAAACTGGCCGTGCGACAGCGCTGTCGCCACCAATACGACCAGCACGTTGACGGCCAGCAAGAAATTCAGTTGCCGGTCGGCGAACAGTTTTCCAACAGCGAACGAGGACTTCATGGTGAAGAGAAACTCCTTCAGACTGCATGAAACTTCAGCGGGCCGTCGAGGTGCGATCCATGAGACCTCAACGAGCAGTGAACGCGCCCTGCTTGTATCTGCAGTGCACCTTCAGTGCGCAGACACCGGCTGGGCCGCCTGACTCAATAGCTGGTTCACTTCGCTTAACGTCGGCATCGACGGCGCCGTGCCCGGACGTGTCACGGAGATACCGGCCAGCGCACAACCGAAGCGCATCGCCTCCACGGGATCCGCGCCGCGTGCCAGCGCTGCGGCAAACCCGCCCGTGAAACCGTCGCCCGCACCGGCCGTCTCCACGACGCGACCGCACTGGAACGCCGGCACCAGCACCGACTGCCTGGCGGAATGAAGCAGCGCCCCCGCTTCGCCAAGCGTCACGATCACCGTGCCCACGCCTTTGGCAAGCAGCACGTCGGCTGCGCGCCGCGCGTCGTCGGCGTTCTGGATCGGCACGCCCGTCAAGGCGGCGGCCTCCGTTTCGTTGGGCGTGATGTAATCGCACAGCGGGAAAATGTCGTCGTCGAGCGGTAACGCAGGCGCGGGATTGAACACCGTGATGACGCCGTGCCGCCGCGCGACTTCAAGACCGCGTCGCGCTGCTGCGAGCGGTTGCTCCAGTTGCGTGACGAACACCTGCGCGGCAGCGATATCCACTTCGATCGCGTCGACATCGGCCGCGTTCATCGTGCCCGCCGCGCCCGAGGCGACGATGATGGCGTTCTTGCCGTTGGTGTCGTCGACGAAGATGTGTGCGGCGCCGGTCGAAACACCCTCCACCGTCGTGGCCCGCGCGGTGATGCCTTCCGCGGTCCACGTCGAGCGCGCGATCGCGCCGAAGGCATCGTTACCGATGCGTGTGCAGAAGACCACTTGCGCACCGGCCCGCGCTGCGGCGACCGCCTGATTCGAACCCTTGCCGCCCGGGCCCATCGCGAAGGCCGAGCCGGCGACGGTCTCGCCGATCAGCGGCATGCGTTCGGCGCGAAACGTCAGATCGGTCACATAGATGCCGAGAATGACGACGCGTCCGCTCTGTTGGGACTGCGTGCTCATTTTTGCTGCTCCCCGGCACTCGGCGCGTCCGGTGCCAGCAACACGCCCTTGGTGAACACGAAGCAGCCGTAACCGCGCCGCTCGCCGGTGGCGATCACGCAATACGCTTTCTTGGCGCGTTCATAAAACGCGAAACGCTCGATGGAAGCAAACGGCAGATCGCGCCCTTCGGCCGCATTCACTTCGGCCTGCGCCTCGCGTTGCACAGCAGGAATCGTGTTCGGCTCGCCGACTACTTCCATGCGCTGCGCCGGATGCTCGACAAAGGTATCGAGCGGCAGCACGGACAGCACCGCGCGAACCGCGCGCGCCGCATCCGCGCCGTCGAAACGCAGCAGCTTGCCCAGCACCGTTGCGCGCGCAACGGAGTCGCCGGGGAAATTCGCATCGCAAATCACCACTTCGTCGCCGTGGCCCATCGCGCGCAGCGCGTGCAACACATCGGCATTCAACAGCGGGTCCAGATTCTTCAGCACGGTGTCTCCTCCATGTTCGATCGGCCTGCTACCCGTCCACAATCGGACGGTCAGTCTCCGTAAGGTATCCAGATGTTCTTCACTTGCACAGCCTGACGCAGCCAGGCCGGTCCTTCTGTCGAGCGGTCGAACCAGTCGAACTGGCGCCCATGATCGACAAAGGTGCGCTTCAGATTACCCACCGAAGCGCGTTCGACGAGCGCCGAATCCGCCGCGCCGCCGAAGCACCAGAGCGCGTCGACGTCGTCGTGTTTCGCGAGCGCCGGCAGCAAGGCGGCGCGCTCGCCCGTGACGATGTTCAACACGCCGCCAGGCACATCCGAGGTTTCGACCACCTGATACAGATCCGTCGCCGTCAGCGGGCAGGCTTCGCTCGGCAGGACCACCACGCGGTTACCCATTGCCAGCGCCGGTCCCACCAGCGAGACGAAGGCCAGCAGCGGCGCTTCATCCGGGCAGGCAATGCCGATCACGCCCAGCGGTTCGTGCATGGCCAGCGCGACGCCGCGCAACGGCGGCGTATGCACCGCGCCGTCGAACTTGTCGGCCCACGCGGCGTACGTGAAGAGCCGCGTCACGGCAGCTTCGACTTCCGCATGTGCGGCGGTCTCGTCGGCGCCGGTGCGCACCACCAGTTGCCGCGCGAATTCGTCGGCCCGTACCGTGAGATTCTCCGCGAGGTAGTACAGCACCTGGGCGCGATTGTGCGTGCTGGCCTGCGACCACTTGCCTGCGCCGCGCGCCGCCTCGACGGCATTGCGAATGTCCTTGCGGTTGCCCTCGCCCACTTCGCCGACGAGTCCACCGTCTGCACCATGGACGGGCAGCGAATAACCGCCGTCGGGGCGAACCTGCTTGCCGCCGATAAAGAGCTTCGCTGTGCGATCGATCGCCGTCACGTTCAAGCCGCTCGCGTTCGACAGCGCCTCAAGCGAACCCGTTGCCGCAGCCCGCGCAGGACGCTGGGCGAGCTTAAGCCAGGCACGCGGCTTCAGATATTCGTAAATGCCCTCGCGACCGCCTTCACGGCCATAACCCGACTCGCGATAGCCGCCAAAGCCGACTGCGGCATCGAACAGATTGGTTGCATTGATCCAGACCACGCCGCATGCGAGACGCGGTGCGATGTCGAGCGCGCGGCCGATCGTTTCGCTCCACACGCTCGCGGCCAGGCCATAACGTGTGTTGTTGGCGAGCGCCACCGCTTCGTCCGGCGTGCGGAAACTCATCGTCACCAGCACGGGGCCGAAAATTTCTTCCTGGGCGAGCATCGAAGCGGGCGCGACACCGGTCACGAGCGTCGGTGGGTAATAGCAGCCGTGTGCAGGCACGGTGGCATCCGGCGACTGCCACACCGCGCAGCCTTCGCGGCGGCCGGCTTCCACCAGCGATTCAATCCGTTCGAGCTGCACCGGATCGACAATCGCGCCGATATCGATGCTCTTGTCGAGCGAGGAGCCGACACGCAGGGTCTCCATGCGCCGCTTCAGCTTGTCGATGAAACGCGCTTCGATGCCCTCCTGCACGAGCAGGCGCGAACCGGCGCAGCACACTTGCCCCTGGTTGAACCAGATCGCGTCGACTACGCCTTCGACCGCGCCGTCCAGGTCGGCATCGTCGAACACGATAAACGGCGACTTGCCGCCGAGTTCGAGCGTCAACGACTTGCCCGAGCCTGCAGTGACCGAGCGGATCTGCCGACCGACTTCGGTCGAGCCCGTAAAGGCCAGCTTATCGACTTCAGGATGCTCAACAAGGGCGGCGCCGGTGCGGCCATCGCCGGTCACGACGTTCAGCACGCCCGCCGGCAAACCGGCGCGATGCGCCAGTTCGGCAAACAGCAAGGCGGTAAGCGGCGTGTATTCCGCGGGCTTCAGCACGACGCAATTGCCGGTTGCGATGGCCGGCGCGATCTTCCACGCAAGCATCAGCAAGGGGAAATTCCACGGCACGATCTGCCCGACGACGCCCAGCGGCGCGAAGTCGGCGAACTCGCTGTCCTGCAACTGCGCCCAACCCGCATGATGCAAGAAGTGACGCGCGACAAGCGGTACATCAATGTCGCGCGTCTCGCGAATCGGCTTGCCGTTGTCGAGCGCTTCGAGGACGGCGAACAGCCGGCTATGCCGCTGCACCATGCGCGCCAATGCATACAGATGACGCGCGCGCCCCGCGCCGCCCAGCGCCAGCCAACCAGGCTGCGCGGCGCGGGCCGCGGCGACCGCTGCGTCGATATCAGCCGCATCGCCCTGGGCAAGCTGCGCGAGCAACTCACCCGTGGCCGGTTCACGCGATTCGAAGCGCTCACCCGAAGCCGGTGCGCGCCACGCGCCGCCAATGAAATGACCGAAGCCGGCCTCGTGCTGCGCGAGCCAGGCCCGCGCGGGTTGATCGTCCTCGGGTGCGGGACCGTACTCCATCGAAGAAAAATATTCGGCTACGCTCATGGGATCGGTCTGCTTAAGCAACGGGGTGACGATTGAAGGAGGAATAACGGCCGCTCACGTGATGCTCGAGCTGGCGTTCGATGTCGGCGAGGAGACTCGATGCGCCGATCCGGAACAACTCCGGTTCGAGCCAGGCGCGTCCCAGTTCCTCTTTCATCAGGATCTGATAGGTCAGCACGGATTTCGCAGTGGATACGCCGCCGGCAGGCTTAAAGCCGATCAGGACGCCGGTGCGCTCCTGGTAGTCGCGGATCATCCGCACCATCACCAGCGAGACGTCGAGCGTCGCATTCACGCCTTCCTTGCCGGTGGAAGTCTTGATGAAATCGGCGCCTGCCATCATGCAGACCATCGACGCACGCGCCACGTTCGACAGCGTGCGGATATCGCCGGTGGCGAGAATCGCCTTCAGATGCGCCGGCCCGCAGGCCGCACGGAAATCGCGCACTTCGTTGTAGAGCGCCTGCCAGTTACCCGTCAGCACGTGTTCGCGCGTGACGACGATATCGATCTCTTGCGCGCCGTCCGCCACCGACGCCTCGATCTCTTTCAGCTTCAGCGGATGCGGGATCAGGCCCGCCGGAAAACCCGTGGACACCGCCGCGACCGGAATGCCGCTGCCTTGCAGCGCATCGACAGCAGCGGCGACGAAGCGGTGATACACGCACACCGCGCCAGTAGTGATGGTCTGCGGCGCAATGCCGAGCGCGCTGAGGATGTCGGCCCGCACCGGCTGGCGCGCTTTCGCGCAGAGGCGCCGCACGCGGCCTTCGGTGTCGTCGCCACTCAGCGTGGTCAGGTCGATGCAGGTGACGGCCTTCAATAGCCACGCCGCCTGCGCATCTTTCTTGACGGTGCGCCGCGTGCCGAGCGTGGCCGTGCGCCGCTCGACGGCCGACTGGTTGACCCGCAAACCGTCGAGCCAGGCGGCGTCGAACGGTACGCCGGGATTGCGTTCCGGATGAATGGCCTGATCGCGCCGCAACGCGATGACCGAGGAAGACGAAGAAGGAGCTTCAGGCATGGGACGTCCGTGATTTTGTGCAGCGCACAGCAACGGCTGATGGTTTATTCGCAACCATCGTACATCGAATGATAGGATCGTAACAAGTGGCGTTACGATCATTTCCTTACGTGCGGTTTGCGGGAGTGGCGCGGCGCGCCGACCGCTTGGTCCATCCTGGTTTGCCCATCGGTGTTTTCACCAGGCAAGAGGGTGCGGCGTGCGTGCGGGGGGGTGCTTGCGGCGAAGCGCGCACGGATCAAGCTGTGGCACGATGAGCCTCCTGCCCCTCAACCCTCTCTATCCCTTGCGGATATCCCTCATGGAGTCGCAGCACCATGATCGACGAAGCTCACGTCGTGCGCGCCCTTGCGGCCCGTGCGATCGTGCCGGACGCCAGCCAGCGCCATGCGATCGCCGCGCTAATGGACCTGCTCGGCAGCACGACGATCCAACGCCAACGCTCCAGCGCCGTACAAGCGGCCCAGGGCGTCTATTGCTACGGCTTGCCGGGACGCGGCAAGAGCCTAGTGGTCGATACCGTCTTCGAACTGGCCGCCTGCACCAAGCGGCGCATCCATTTCCACGAGTTCCTGCGCGAGATGAACCGTCGGCTCGTCAACGAACCGCGCGGCGACGACCGGCTCGGCTCGGTGTCGCGGCAATGGCTCGACGGCGTCGCGTTGCTGTGCTTCGACGAATTCCACGTGCACGATATTGCCGATGCGTTTCTGATCGGCCGCTTCCTCGACGTCGCGCTGGAGCTCGGCACGCGCATCGTGCTCACCTCGAACTATGCGCCGCGAGACCTGCTGCCGAATCCGGAATATCACGAGCGTTTCGAGCCGACCATCGAGCGGCTCGAACAGCATTTCACCGTGGTGCATTTCGACGGCGCGCGCGACTATCGTTTCAGTGCCGAACCGGCACAACGTCCACGCTTTTTCGCACCGCTCGATGCGGCGACGCACGAGCATCTGCAGCGCATCTTTCTGCAGTACGAAGGTGAAGATGCGCTATGTGCACAGACGCTGTCTGCAGCGGGACGGCCCCTCCACGCGCAGGCCGCCGGCGCGTCGCTCTTATGGGCGAGTTTCGAAGCACTGTGCATCGCGAGCCGTTCGCATCTCGACTATCTGGATCTCGCCGAGCGCTGGCAAGGGCTGATCGTCGACCAGTTGGACACCCACTGGCTCGCGGCACCGCATACGCTGCAGCGCTTCGTGTGGCTGGTCGATATTTTCTACGACCGTAAGCGCGCGTTGTTCATCGCTTCCGATCAGCCCATCGCTGCCGCGCTCAACGGTCTTGAAGGTGCGCACGATCTGTCGCGTACGCTGAGCCGGCTAGCCGAAATGCAGTCGCGTGCGTATCCGAATCCGCTCGAAGGCGTAGCGGTGTAAAGATCAGCGGCGCGCAAAGGCCGTGGTCAAACGGCTCGTGGTCGCCTTCTGTGCCGCGTCGTCCTTGGCGAAGTCAGGTGAGCCGCCGACCTTCGACATCTCCGGGTCGCTCGCCATTTTCGTTTCGATCGACATCTCGATCATCCGCTGCATCGTATAGATCGATTCTCCCCGTCCCATGCCCGTATCGCGCAACAGGTGATATGCGGTCTTGGTGCCGGGATCCTTGTCGAACAGTTCGGCGAACTTTTTCTGGCGCGATTTGCGCGTGCCGTTCGGCTCCTTCATGATCTTGTCCCACTCGGTCGCAAGTTTCTCCGACTTGACGGGGTCGCTCGTGCCCATGTGATAGTCCACCACGGCATACGCGTGCTTGCCGACGAGGTCGCGCGTTTCCTTCTTCGCAGCGGTCGAGCGGGTGTCATTGATCTTCGAGCCCTTGAAGATCCGTCCGAAACGCTCGTTGCCCGCTTGCACGCGAGCCTGCGCGGTGAATGCGGAATGAATGTCCTTGATTGCCTTGTCGTGCGAATCGCCGAGGTCGCTGATGATCTTCTTCTTGTCGTCGGACGCGCCCGGCCCGGCGTACTCGTTGGCAAAAGCCTGGCGTCGTTGCAAGGCATAGCTGCCGACCACTTCCGCCTTGTCGTTGCGCATGCGCTGCTTGAGTCCGCGGATGCCTTTCGCGACGTCGAGCGAACCGGCCGCTGAAAGCGCGCTGCCCGCAATGCGGGTGTGTCCCGCAACCGCTGCCGCGTGCGATCCGGCCAAGGCCACCGACGCGCCGTGCGTGCCGATGGCCGTCGCCGTCGCGGCACTGATGGACACGGTATTGCGGATGAATTCGTACGCGGCGCGGTTGCCCTGCTTTGCGGCGACGTCGTCTTTCAGGAACGCGGTGAGCAGCACGTTCTTCGCATGGGCACTCTCGTTCTTCAACTCGGGATCGTCCGAGGCGGCGAGCTTTTTCACGGCTTCCATGTCGTATTCGAGCTCGGCGGGTTTGGCGGCGGACGTAGCGTCCTGATTGCCGTCGGCGCGCTGCTTGCCCTTCGTATCGGCCGCCTTCGCGTCGTAGACATCGTCGAGTTTCTTGATGGCGTTCTTGCGTTTGAAGATCAACGCCTCTGGCCGCATTTTCACACTGGGATCGCGGCCATGGAACTTCGCTACGTCGTCCTTCAGCATGGTGTCGAGCTGTGCACCGTAGCGCTTCTTGCGCTGGGTCGCGGCGAAGAACGCATGACTGTTGACTACGGCGCCGACGGTTTCGTGGGCTGCCGTCAGGCTGCCGCCGACCAACGCGGCGTCGACCGTGCCGGCGGTCGTATGCGTGCCGATGCCGACCGCCGCCGCCACCGACGCGCCCGGACGCAGCTTGTTGGTTTCGAGCAGCGAAAAGCCGGGCTTGTCGCGATCGACCGGCTGGCCGAAGCGTTGCGCGCGGGGCGGCATGCGGAAGCCGGGATCTTCGGGGCCTGCTTTTGCGGCAGGCTCGGCGTCGGCCTTGATCGAGCCTGCGCGCGACGGCGGCGGCGATGCATCCGCGGTCGCGGTTGACGCGCCCGGCACGGGCGGCGGCGGTCTCGTCGGAGCAGCCGGCCTCGTGCCGACAGTTGGCGTCTGCACGGTAGCGTTCAACGCAACGCCCTGTGCGCTTTCATTCGCCGCGGTAGGTAGCGACGGCAACCGCCTGGTTGGAATCGGCGGCCTTCCCGCGGGGATATTGCCTGGCGTCGCCGCGCCGGGCGGCAGCGCGGGCAAAGCCTTGTCCCGCAACGCGGTTGAATTACTCGAACCCTGTCCACGCGTTGCATCCTTGCTGCCCTGCGCGCCAGCGGTGCCCACCGCGAAGGTCACCGTTTTGCGCGGCGGGTTCGTGTCATTTTGCACCGCTGAAGCCGGGTGTCCGCTTAGCCGCGCAATCTCGGGCGCGACCGAATTCGGATTCGCCGACGGCTGCCCGTCCGGCTTTTTTTCCTGCGGCTTGTGCCCGGTATCGACGGGGCTGCTGTTAGCGGGTCCCGCCGTAGACGGGGCCATCTTCTGGGTGTTCAGCATGCGATATCTCGTCGGCGATGGGTTCGGCGAAAGCACGCGGCTACCTTCGGCTGCCCGCGGCGCAAAGCCATCATATGAATCGCAGCGCCGGTTCGTCGCACCGCTAGCGAAGCAAACGGCGAAAACACGAAGATGGTGTGGCCGATCCAAAGCAACGAAGCCCAATAAGCGAGCGAGGTTCGATGTGTCGCCGAGCTTAAGATGCGCCAGCCATGCTTATTTATGCGCGCGCATTCGCATGCATGCTTATCGGGTCAGTGCCATATCAATCCCACGACGCCATCGCCAGCAAATCCGACCGACCCTCAAATCAAACGCAGCAAAATCTTTGCAGCATTCCGAGCGCGTGCTAGTCTCGAATGGACAGCCCCCACGGAGCGCAGAATGCAGACCTGCAAATCGTGTTCGGACCTACATGGTCGCCCTGCTTCGACCACCCAACTGTGTGAGATGGCGCTGCTTGGCGTAGGCGAGTTGTGCGGTGTTCCCGCCGTCGAGCATTACCGCTGCGTCGCCTGCGGCTCATCGTTTTCGCGCGTGCTGATCGGCGCCAGTTGCGATTGCATCTGGCGATTCCTCGATGGCCGGGGCGCGAGCGAAGACCGTGCGGCGCCGTCGGCGGCCCCAGCGTAAGCACTCAGGGCCGCAGGAAGCGGACTAGGCCGCTTAGGAAAGTTCTCGGCCCGATGACGCTCCGGGCCGCAACGCGGTTCGATTCACTTCGCCTTGCCGGCGCCCCAGCGCTTCGCGTCGAGCAGGCAATCGAACAGGCGGTCGCGGTCCTTCTTCGACAACGGCGACAGTCCGAGCAGTTCGGTGAAAATCAGCCCTCTCGCGGCCGCCCAGCGCAGCAGGGCAAGATCCGGATCGGCGGCCTCCGCCTTGATGGCGTCGATCTTCTTGTTGTCGAGCTTGCGGGTGCTGGCAAGCAACTCCGGGTCTTCGACCATCGCCGCAATGACCGCCAGCGCGACCGAGTGATGCTGGTTCACAGCTTCGCGCGCCGTCGCGATCTGCGACAGCAAGGTGAGCTCCGGCGTCGCCGGGTCAGATGCGGCCAGATACTGCTGCGAGAACTGCTCGAAGTGTTCGACCTGATGCGCCAGCAGGGCCTTCAGGATGCCGTTCTTACTGCCGAACTGATGCAGCAGCCCCCCCTTGCTGATGCCGCTCTCGCGCGACAGCGCCTCGAACGTCAGTTCACCCGGACCGTCGCGGGCAAGAATGGCGAGCGCCGCCTGAATGGCGGCGTTACGGGATCGTTCCGAGCGAGTGGGATTGTCCATGAGCTCCAGCAAAGAGAGTAGCGATTGCACGCGCAGACCGCGGTCCCGCAAGACCGGCCGCGCACACGAGGCCATAAAAATCCCGCCATTATCGCCGGTTTGAGCGCGTTGGCGGAGCTTCAGGGGTGCGATACCGCCCCGCCCGTCTCAACGCCTGACGAGATGACCGCCGATTTTTGGGCACATTCACGGCCACCCAAAAACAAACCGTACATCCGGTTTACATTCTAAACTGGCGATGCTACGCTTCGGTCTCGCATCACGGGCAAGCCGGATCAGGCCCGGGCGCCCTCATCGCAAGGCACACTCAACGGAGCTTCAAATGGACAAATCCAAGCACACACGGCTACTCGTGATCGCGATCGCATGCGCAGCGCTGGTCGGCTGTTCGAGCGTGCAGCCGGTCGCTTATTCGGGGATCGATTCGTCGAGCTACCTGCAACCCAACTCGCAGCGCGACGCTGCACGGATCCCCTACCGCTACGCGACCCTCGCGGACTGGCGGCGGTACCGCAAGCTGATCATCGACCCTGTGATCGTCTATCGCGGCCCCGACAATCAGTTCGGCACAATGCACGACGCGGACAAAACCACCCTTGCCAGCTACATGCAGACCACCTTCGCGCAGAAACTGGGCAAGCATTTCGAACTGGCGAACACGGCCGCGCCGGACACCTTGCGCCTGAAACTGACGCTCACCGGCGCCGAGACCAGCACGGCGTTCCTCTCAACCGTGTCGCGATTCGATATCGCAGGCGGTCTCTACAACGGCGTCCAGGCCATCCGCGGCGGCAACGGTGCATTTACCGGCTCGGTTACGTATGCCGTGGAGATCTACGATGCGTCGACCAACCGCCTGCTGCATGCCTATGTCTCGAAGCAGTATCCGAACGCCATGAATATCGGCGCTACTTTCGGCTCGCTCAGTGCTGCAAAAACCGGTATCGACAAGGGCGCCGACGCGCTCGCCGCCCAGCTAAACTAGTCGCGGATCCGGAGACCGCCGTGTCCAGCAGGCAAGCACTGCGGTACTTCATCTGGCTCGTCCCGTTTGCCGCGGCGGCGATTTGTATCGCATTCCTTATCGAGTCGCTCAACGCCCGCGGACCGAACGTGACGATCAGCTTCGTCAGCGCCGAAGGTCTGGAACCCGGCAAGACAAAACTCCGCTACCGGAACCTCGATATCGGCTCGGTCAAGGCGATCCGCCTGTCGAACGATCACGCGCGCGTGCTGGTCGACGCGCAATTGACCGGCACGGCCAAGCCGTTCGCAGTGCAAGACACGCGCTTCTGGGTGGTGCGCCCCCGCATCGGCTCGAGCGGCATCTCCGGGCTCGAAACTGTGCTATCGGGCGCCTACATCGGTGTGGACCTGGGCCGTTCGCGCGAGCGCTGTTCGCAGTTCGCCGGGCTCGAGACGCCGCCCACCGTCACCAGCGAGCGCAACGGGCGTCGTTACGTCCTGCACGGCAGTTCGCTCGGCTCGGTCGATATCGGTTCGCCGGTGTATTACCGCCACATGCAGGTCGGACAGGTGACCGGCTTTTCGCTGGATCGGGACGGCAACGGCGTGACCATCGATGTGTTCGTCGATGCGCCCTATGACCGCTACGTCGACGTCAAATCGCGCTGGTGGCACGCGAGCGGCGTCGATCTGCGGATCGACTCGGCCGGGCTCAAGCTCAACACGCAATCGCTCGCGACGGTCCTGCTGGGCGGCATCGCTTTCCAGCAGCCGCCGCCGGATCAGTCGGTCGGCGAAGCGGCGCCGGACGGCGCCGGCTTCAGTCTCGCCGACGACGAGGCCAACGCGATGCAGAAGCCGGACGGTCCCCCGGCTCAGGTGATCATGAAGTTCGAGCAGTCGCTGCGCGGGTTGTCGGTCGGCGCGGCGGTGGACTTCCATGGCATCGAACTGGGTTATGTGACCGCGATCGATGTCGCCTACGACCCGAAGCGCGGCGACTTCACCATGCCGGTGACGATGAATCTGTTTCCAGACCGGCTGGGCCGCAGCTATCGCGAATCGGTCGGCCACGGCGACCCGCAAGAAGGCAAGGCGCTGCTGCGCAAACTCGTGGCGCGCGGCTTGCGCGGACAGTTGCGCACCGGCAATCTGCTGACGAATCAGCGTTACGTGGCGCTCGACATGTTTCCCGGTGCGCGCCCCGTCTCCGTCGACATGAGCCGGACGCCGCTCGTATTGCCGACCGTACCGAACACGCTAGAAGAACTGCAGGTGCAGATCGGGGACATCGCAACCAGGCTCGATCAGGTGCCGTTCGCGGAGATAGGCAACAACCTCAACAAAACGCTAGGGAACGCCGCTCACCTGTTCGACCAACTCGATACGCAACTCGTGCCGCAGGCGCGCGACACGCTGCAGAGCGCGCAGCAGACCTTCAGCGCCGCGCAGGCGACCTTGCAGCAGGACTCGCCTCTGCAGTCCGATCTGCACCTGGCGCTCACGCAATTGACGCGGACGTTGCAGACGCTGAACCAGCTTGCGGACTATCTCGAGCAGCATCCCGAGTCGTTACTGAGCGGCAAGGCACGAGACGAACGGCATTGAGACGAGATCTGCCCGCTGCGGGCCATGTGATAACTTACGTCGATTCCATCTTCCGCCGTACGTCGCGGCAAGTCTCGCCTGACCGGTCACCATGAGCTCATGAGCAGATTGAACTTCGATACCGTCGTACTCGGCGCGGGTATGGTCGGCGTGAGCGTTGCCGTGCATCTGCAAAAGCGCGGCCGCCAGGTCGCACTGGTGGACCGCAAGCTGCCCGGCAACGAAACCTCGTTCGGCAATGCCGGCCTGATCCAGCGTGAAGGCGTCTATCCCTATGCGTTTCCGCGCGGACTTGGCACCCTGCTTCGCTACGCGCGCAACCAGTCGCCTGACGTTCGCTACCATGCCGATGCGCTGCTCAAGGTAGCGCCGTTTCTGTGGCAATACTGGCGCAATTCGCATCCGGCAAAACATGCGGCGATTGCGAAGTCCTACTCGACGTTGATCGAACATTGCGTCAGCGAGCACCGGGCGCTGGCGGCGGATGCCGATGCGAGCGCGTTGTTAAGGCCAATCGGCTGGATCAAGGTGTTTCGCACCGAAGCGGCACGCGACGCGGAAAACCGGCTCGCCGAACGGTGGCAACGCGAGTATGGCGTCGCCTTCGAATCGCTCGACCCGGCCGCCCTGCACCAGGCCGAACCCGATCTCGCCACAACCTTGTCCGGCGGTTTGCGCTATCCGGCATCCGATTCCGTGAGCGACCCGAACGCGCTCGTCACCGCCTACGCAAAATATTTCGAAGCGCTCGGTGGACGGTTTTTCATCGGCGATGCCGACTCGCTTCGCGCAGGTTGGGAGGTCGATACGCAGGACGGCACGATCACGGCGCCATCGGCGGTGGTGGCGCTCGGTCCGTGGTCGGATCGCGTGAGTTCGCGGCTCGGTTACCGTCTGCCGCTTGGCGTCAAACGCGGCTACCACATGCACTATGCGGCCCACGCAGGGGCCCGCCTGCATCATCCGGTGCTGGACGTAGAAGTGGGCTACGTGTTGGCGCCTATGGCACGCGGCATCCGCTTGACCACGGGCGCGGAAATCGCCCTTCGCGATGCGCCCAGGACGCCCATCCAGCTTGAAGCCGTGGAGCCGGTTGCGCGCACGCTGTTTCCATTGGGCGAGCGTCTCGACGAACAGGCCTGGATGGGAGCGCGCCCATGCACAGCCGACATGCTGCCCATCATCGGGCCGGCCCCGCGTCACCGCGGACTGTGGTTTGCGTTCGGCCATGCGCATCACGGATTGACGCTCGGCCCCATCACGGGCCGCCTGATCGCCGAGATGATGACCGGTGAGGAGACCGTAGTGGATGCGCGGCCGTTCAGGGTAGAGCGGTTTTAGTCGCACCTGTCCCGTGACGACAAGCGGCGCTGACGACGACGGCGACAGCAGCCGCCCGAAGCGGCTGCGCCACACGCACGTCAGGCCGAATCCATGTGATCCCGCACCGCATCGCGCGGCACGGTCTGCGCGAGCGGCTCGCCGAACTGCAGCGCGGCAAGCTGGGCGTAGAGCGGCGAACTCAGCAGCAGCTCGGCATGACGCCCCTGCGCGACGATGCGCCCATGCTCCAGCACGACGATGCGGTCGGCTTGCTGCACCGTCGCGAGGCGGTGTGCGATGACGAGCGTGGTGCGGTTCTGCGCGGCATTGTCGAGCGCCGTCTGGACCAGCCGTTCGCTGGCTGCGTCGAGCGCGCTGGTGGCCTCGTCGAGCAGCAGGATGGGCGGATTCTTGAGGATCGCGCGCGCGATTGCGATGCGCTGACGCTGTCCACCGGACAAGCGTACGCCACGCTCGCCGAGAAACGTGTCGTAGCCTTGCGGCAAGGCTTCGATAAAGACGGCTGCAGCGGCCATGCCGGCGGCCCGCTGCACGTCTGCAAGCGTCGCTTCGGGCGCGCCATAGCGGATATTGTCGAGCACGCTGCCCGAAAAGATCACCGACTCCTGTAGCACGACGCCGATTTCCCGCCGCAATTCGACCAGCGGCACATCCCGCGTCGGGACGCCGTTAATCAGAATGGTGCCGGACTGCGGATCGTAAAAGCGCAGCAGCAACTGGAACAGTGTGGTCTTGCCCGCACCGGATGGGCCCACCAATGCGACATGCTCGCCCGCGCGAACATGGAGCGACAGACCGGAAAGCGCCGCAATGCCGGAGCGGGACGGATACGAGAAGCTCACGTCGTCGAACTGGATGCCGTCGCCACGCGCCGGCAGCGCGACCGTCGTCCCCGCCTGCACGACCGGCGAGCGCGCCGCCAGCAGTTGCAGCAAACGTTCGGTCGCGCCGGCGGCGCGCTGCAGATCGCCCCACACCTCGGCGACCGCCCCCACCGCGCCGGCAGTAAACACCGCGTACAGGATGAACTGGGACAACTGGCCGGCCGTCATGCGCCCGGCCAGCACCGCCTGCGCCCCGAGCCACAGCACAAACACGATGGCCGTGAATATCAGCACGATCACCACCGCGGTCAGCCAGGCGCGCGCCCGAATCCGGGTGAGCGCCGTGTCGAAGGCGGTTTCCACCGCACCCGCAAAGCGCCGCGACTCGAACGGCTCCTGCGTGAACGACTGCACGGTCGGCATGGCGTTGAGCACCTCGCCCGCCAGCGCGCTCGCGTTCGCTACCTTATCCTGGCTGGCACGCGAGAGGCGCCGCACGCGTCGTCCAAAGATGACGATAGGCGCCACCACCACGAACAACGTGGCGATGATGTACCCGGACAGCACGGGACTTGTCACCACCAGCATCGCGACACCGCCGATCAGCAGGAAGAAGTTGCGTAGCCCTAGTGACAGGCTGGTGCCCACCACCGCCTGGATCAGGGTGGTGTCGGCAGTCAACCGCGACAGCACCTCGCCGGTTTGCGTGGTCTCGAAGAACTGCGGACTCATCTCCAGCACGTGGTCGTAGACCGCGCGCCGCAAATCGGCCGTAACCCGCTCGCCCAGCCACGACACCAGGTAGAAACGCAGCGCCGTGGCGCCGGCCAGCACCAGCGAAACGCAGAAGAGCGCGAGGAAATAGCGGTCGATATGCGCCCGCTCGCCGCTGGCGAACCCGCGGTCGATCAGGTACTTGAACGCCACCGGCAGCACCAGCGTGGCCCCCGCCGATGTCACCAGCGCAAGGAACGCGAGCGCCCAGCGTCCGGCATACGGGCGCAGGAACGGAAACAGCGCGAAGAGGGGCGCGATGCGCGGCGCAGGTGAGGCGGGGTCTGACATCGGGATTCCCGGGCGGGTCGAAGATCATCCGATTGTGCCAGTCTTGCGGATTCGACGGCGTGACATGATGAAAGCGGGCGGCCGGTCCGTTAGTGGGTTCGTGCTGGGTTCCTGTTTGCCTGGATGCGGCTCGGGCGTGCTTGCCGCGGCTCGCCATCTGTATCAAGATCAGATCGACTCATCTGGAATCCCCCTTCCCATGACCGATGATCCCGATCCCAACGCCGATCCCGACAAACTGAAAGGCCCCGGCGGCATGACCTTGCGCCAGATTCACGAACAGGTGCAAAAGAGCGTCCAGCGCGACCGCCAGGAACAGGCCGCCCATCACGCTGCCGCGCCGCCGCAAAGCCGGTGGCAGCGCTGGGTGCGCTATGTGTGGGGCCGCAGCGGCCGTCGCTAGCGGCTCGGGGCGCCGACGCGGCGACCGCGCGCGTTTGAGCGTGGCCGCAGCTTAGTCGGCCGCTGCCGCCTGCACCAGCGCGACGACGCCATCAATGGCCTTCATCAGATCCGCAGGCGCACCATGCCGCGCCTGCAGGTAGCTCGTTGCGTTATACGAGAACCAGACGCGGCCGTCGCCGTCCTGCCACACCAGAACCTTGAGCGGCAAATCGAGCGCCGCCGTCGGCACCGCTTGCATCAGCGGCGTCCCGGCGCGCGGATTGCCGAATACGAGCAACTGCGACGGATTCATCGTCAGGCCCGCGCGCTGTGCGTCCGCAGCGAAATCAATGCGGGCGAACAGGAGAATCTGCTTCGCTTCGATCAGCGCGGCGAGTCGGTCGGCGGCTTCCGCTACCGAGCGATGCGTGGGTAGGGTGACGATGCCGTTGTCGGTTGTTGGGGTGGACATGGGGGCTCCTGGGGGTGGCAACGCAAGCGGTCAAGAACGCGATGCGGTTTCCTCGCTCGCTTGACAGGCACGGTTCGACACAATGGCAGCTTGACCGCTTGAGTTTAGCCGCTGGGCGAAGGATGCGGGGAGGCGAAGCCTGGCGTTGCGGCGTTCAGATGTGAGACAGATTGGACCGCCCCGAAAAGCCAGGTTCGAGGCCACAGACCCGAACACCGAGCGTTTATCGAACGACTCCGCGCTTAGCGCGCCTCGCGTCGATCGGCTGTGCGCGCCTTTGCGTTCGTCTCCGTCTCAGATCTGAGGCATTCCGTCCAGCGCGCTTCGCAGCATACGTCCGCCTACTCATCGCCGAACCGTCTACGACGCCGACGCACGGCCAATGGCATGGCTCATGCTTGATGCAGCGCGCAGCGTTGAACGACAAACGCGTCGAATAGAAAAAGGAGCGGGCATGACGGGGGGCTATCGCAAGCCGCTATCTGGAGTGGGAGAACAAACCAGCCGGCTATTCCTGAACCGATACGTTTCAGGCTGCCTCATCGTGGCGCTCGTCGCGACGATTGACTACGTCTGGGTTTCGGTCTGCGATTATTCGGTTGCCGAAAGAGAGGTGTTGCGGATTGCACGGTTCGCTATGAATCTGCTCTGCGTGGCGGGCGGCCTATTCTGGCTCGCGCGCGTTCGCCGTTGCGCAGTGATAAGCGAAGCGCTGCGCTTTCGAGCAGCAGCCTATACGCTAAGCTGGCTTGTCTTATTGCTTTGCTTCATTGCCTCTGACGACTTGCTGCAATACCTGAGCGTGACGCTAAACGCGCCGCTCATCGACGACAATCTCATACGGCTCGATAGCGCTTTCGGCTTTCACTGGTTGCCGTTTTATCGCTGGGTGCACGCCCACCGTGCGCTTCAAACCGTGCTTCAACTCGCGTATCTCAGCTTCTTCGTGCAAGTGCTCGCGGTTCCCATCGTCCTTGGGCTGACCGGCCGCCGCGACGAGCTATCGGAATTCGTGCTGCTCTTCATGCTCTCCGGAACCCTGCTTCTTGTGATTTCGACGCCTATTCCCGCATCGAGCGCTTTCCTGCATTTTGGCATTGCCGACCCCGGCACTGCATCCGGTTACTCGGATTTCTATTTACTCCGCAACGGCAAGCTACGGATGTTCAACATGCCGCCATCGCAAGGCCTCATATCCTTGCCCTCGTTTCACACAGTAGTCGCGATTCTTTCCGCTTATGCGCTTCGACATATTCGAGGGCTATTCCCGCTTGCGGTTTTACTGAATCTCACTATGATTGCTTCGACGCCGACACAAGGGGGGCATTATCTCGCGGATGTATTGGCGGGGATATTGCTCGGCGTGCTCACTATTTTCGTATTCCGCGGTGGCTTCCATTGGCATCGCGCGGGGCCTCCGGTTGAATACACGCGGTCTTTGAACCCAAGGCAAAAAAGACCTTCTCGAATGCGGGATATGATCGCGGAGCGCAAATGAATCACAATCTGGCGTGTCCGGTATACGGTCATAGCCTTACCACCCCGGACGCGCTCGCCGTCGCCTGCGAGGGACGCTCCCTGAGCTACGCGCAGACGGCTCAACGCGCGGCGCAACTCGCGCAATGCCTGACGCAGAGCGAGGATTGGCCGCGCCGGCACGGAGCCCTGCCGCGGGTGGGTATTCTGGCGTCGCGCAGCATCGAGGCCTGTCTCGCCGTGCTGGGTACATGCTGGGCCGGCGCCACTTATGTCCCAATCGGTCCCGGCCTGCCCGAAGAGCGGCTACTGAAGATACTCGCCGCCTGCCGTCTTTCCGCAGTCATCGCCGATCAGCAAGGCGCAAAAAGGCTCAGCAAAAATGTGCTCGACGCATGCCCGCCGCTCGTGATCGTGCCGGACGCCCATGCGTCGCACTTTCCGGAAGACACGCGGAAGAGACTGACGGACTTCGCTTCGCTCCCGCACGTCGAAGTGAGCGAACCCACGCACGTCGATGCGAACGACACCGCCTACATCATCTTCACCTCGGGAACTACTGGCGTGCCGAAGGGCGTGATGATCTCCGCCGGCGCGATCCGGCATTTCATCGGCGCGATGTCCGACCTGCTCGGACTCAGAAGCAGCGATCGTACCGTCGAGACTTGCGAGCTTGGTTTCGACGTCTCGGTGCACAACATGTTTTCAAGCTGGGAAGCCGGTGCATCGCTGCATATCCTTCCCGCGACCCAGGTCATGAACGCCGTCAGATTCGCCCGTGAAAGCGGCCTGACTGTCTGGAACTCTGTCCCGTCGCTGGTCGGCATGCTGCGCCAGACCAAGGCGCTCAAGCCGGACGTTCTGCCGGACCTGCGCATTTCCCACTTCGGCGGCGAGCAGTTGACTGACGCCGCCGTTGCCGCGTGGCGTGCCGCCGCCCCGAACAGCCTCATCTACAACCTGTACGGCCCGACTGAGACCACCATTTACTGTCTGGGCCGCGGGGTCGAGCTCCCCACGCCGTTGACCCCTGGCCGCGACGCCGTGCCGATCGGTACCGCATTTGCCGGCAGCGAGGCCGCCATCTTCGATGAACATGGCGCCGCGATCATCGACAACCGGCCAGGCGAACTCGCGATAGCCGGACCGCAACTGGCCGACGGTTACCTCGATGCCCCCGAATTGACCGCGCAACGTTTTCCGACACGCCTGGGCAAACGCTGGTATCTGACCGGCGACCTCTCCCTACGCGACGAATCCGGCCAGTTCCACTATCTCGGCCGCATCGACAATCAGGTGAAGGTGCTGGGCCATCGCGTCGAGCTGGAGGAAATCGAGGCACATTTGCGCGTGGTCGCCGATGTCGACCTGGTGGGCGCCGTACCCTGGCCGATGGTGGAAGGTTCCGCGCGAGGCATCGTCGCCTTTGTCGGCGGCGAGGCGGTCGACGCCGAGCGAATCTGCAGGGAGCTGAGAACCCGGCTCCCTGCTTACATGATTCCGGGCAAGGTGTTCGCCCTCGCGAACATGCCGCTGAATCACAGCGGGAAAGTCGACCGGCGATCGCTTCGTGACCTTCTGGAACGAGAGTCGGCGTGAACGAGGGAAACGAAGCGATCACCGGAGCCGGTCCGCAAAAAAGGGCCGCAGCCGGCACGCCTCCCGACAGGCCGACGCTGCGCAGCATCCTGGCGATAGACGAGCGGGAGCATCTCGTCGCTTTTGCACAGACGAGCCGCGGCAAGCTCCTGATCGTGACGGTGTTCACAGGACTGCTGATGACCGGCCAGGGGGCCGCGTGGTGGCAGTCTCTGCTGATCGGGGCTGCCGCGGCAGCCTGCGCCTATGTGCCGAGATATCGCGCGCTCACCGTCTTCGTAGCAACGTTCGCGCTGCTGTTCCACGCGCTGTGGTTTCCGCTGAATGGCATCGACGCAGCGATGCGGCAGGAGCACGTCGACGTCCTGTCCGCCAGAACGTTCGCCTGCATCGCGGTCGTGGTGTACACCTTCACGGCATGGGGCGCGCTGACGCTCGTGCGCCGTCACAAGACACTGTTGATCGCGCGCAGGCCGGTGATCGCCTTGCTTCTGATCGAGGCGGCACTGTGCGGGCTTGTCTGCATGCCTGTCGTACACGGCTTGCCGCGTGTGTTGCTGTGGTCGTATCTGACGGTCTTCACAGCCAACATCTGGTTTTTCTCTTATGCGCTGGTCGATCAGCGTTCACGCGAGCGCAGCCCGGTGCTTTTCCAGCTTGGTCTCTTCCATCCGTTCTGGGGATCGACTGCGACGCCGTGGGGCAAGGGCGCGGCGTTTCTACGCAAGACGCTGGCGAAGACCCCGGCAGAGCTCGCCGTTACCCAGCTCAAGGCCATCAAACTGCTGACGTGGTCTTGTGTACTGCTGGATTTGACGAGCGGCCTGGCCTGGGTATGTGTGTCCTGGTTGCATATCCCCAACCTGGAAAGTGTCCAGGCCGCGCAATTCAGGCATCACCCCTATCCGCTGCCGGTTGCCTGGGCGTCGTTGATCCTGGACACCACCTTCGACGCCTTGTGGCTGGCGGTCTGGGGCCACCGCGCCATCGCCGTGGCACGGCTGGCAGGATTCAGATTACCCCGCAATACCTGGCGGCCGCTCGAGTCGCGGACGCTCGCGGAATTCTGGAATCGGTACTACTACTATTTCAAGGAGCTATTGGTCGAATTCTTCTTTTTGCCGACCTTCCTCCGCACCTTCCGGAACCACCCGCGCTTGCGCGTCTTCTTCTCGACCTTCATGGCCGCGGGCGTGGGTAACGCGCTCTATCACTTCATTCGCGACATCAGTCTCGTCGCAACCATTGGGCTGTCCGCCACAATCGAAAGCTTCACGAGCTATCTGTTTTATTGTGCCGTTCTCGCCACCGGCATCGGACTCTCTCAAGCCCGAAGCAGCGCGGGACCGCGTCTTCCGAGTACGTTTTCCGGCAGATTCGGCGCATTCCTGTGGATCTGGACTTTCGTGGTGTGCCTGCACGTTTTCGGTAACGAAACACGTTTTTATACCTTGGATCAACGCCTCTCGTTCATGGCCAGTCTTGTTGGAGTCAACTGATGGATCACCACGCCAAAGCCGATTTGCGCAATTTCATCAAGACTACGTTGACGAGTCGTGGCGACGACAGCGACGTTACGGATAGCGATTCGCTGTTTATCAGCGGCAGACTCGATTCCCTGAGCATGATGACGCTCATCGTCTACCTGGAAAAATCGTTTCGAATCGACTTCGCCGAGGTCGACTTCGAAGTGGGCCTCATCGATTCGGTAAACGAGATTGCCTCTTTCGTCGATGCGCATCTGGCGAGATAGTTGCCGGCTCGGCCGTTCTTCCGTGCGGCGGCGCGGCCCGCGCCTTGACCGATGCACAGCCCGCGACGCTCAACGCTCCGGCCAACACCCGCACCATCGCTTCACGATTGACGGTCCACCATTGCGCCGACCGGCGGCGTTGGCTCCACTCCCTCTCTAGCGGACACCTCTACGGAATTAGGCTGCGTGGACAGGCGCAGATAAGCCGCCGCCAGCCTGCGCAGTTCTTCTTCCGACGCATCCTCGATACCGATCAGCTGATTGTTCGCGGCCCGATGCGAGGACAGCAGCTCATTCAGTTTCAGATGCAATGCGACGCTATCCTTGTTCTGGCTTTGCTGGATCAGGAAGACCATGAGAAACGTGACGATGGTGGTGCCGGTGTTGATGACCAGTTGCCATCCGTCGGAGTAATGGAAAATCGGCCCCGTCACGATCCAGATCAGAACCGTCAATACGGCGAGCGTGAAGGCCGTGGGCGAGCCGGTCCATCGGGTCACGAGGCTGGCAAACCGGTCGAACAGACGCGTAATCGGATGACGCCCGGCATACGCGGGGCTCGCTGTATCCGGAACGGTGCCGAGTTCGTCAGTCGGCGAAGGGGCGACAGGCTTGATAGGCATGACCGGCTCCAGAAGCTTGACGTCTTCGACGTCTTTAACGCCTTTCTGTCAGCACGATCCATGCCGTGCGGCTCCGAAGCCGATGCCAGCCTCCCGCGACATGAGTGAGCAAGCAGGCCCTGAGCGATCTAATCGCCGCCATTCGCAGAAAGAATGCCCTCCAGCAGGTTCGCCTGATCGGCCAGGGATTTGAGCATGAAACTCGAACTGACGATGTAGACAACCTGGCCATTCATGCAGCCATCCTCCGACAGCAAACCGTAGGTTTCGTCTCGCCACTGCACCCAGGCCTTTTGCGCGTTATTGAGTCTGGCGATCGCATCGGGATTGTCTTGCCACAACTTCAGAATCTTGTTGTACGCCGTGTTAATCCGCTTCTTCTGAAACTTGATTTCCGCGACATCGCAATTGGACGCCGCCGATTGATCGTAGAAAACAGGTGGACCGGCTTTCGCTATACAAGCCGCATATTCCTTGGAATACGGACTCGGAGTTTGGGAATTCCCTTGCGCGTGCGCGAAACCGCAGGCCAGCAAAACAACCGGAATGGCGAGATATTTTTTCATCGGTTCTTTTTATCGAAGATGGCTTTGAATAATCAGTGGGCGCGCTATGCGTGACGCTCGCCCACTGCATCTTCGATTGTCAGTGATTTGCATGGCCATGTCGAACCGGCGCCCTCGCCGGCAAACCTTAGCCATTTATCTTCGACATCACCGCCGTAGCCGGATCGTATTGGTAACCCTTCTGGGCGAGTTGCAGACTCATGGTCGCGCCAATCAGCTTTTGCTGCGCGTCCCGGGATATCAATTCATGATCAGGCTTAAGCCGCTCCAGTTCCGATGCCAGCCTGCGGACAAGCGCGACTTCTCCCGTGCTGCGTGCATCGATGAACAAGATCTTTTCGCCGGCCTGGCCTAGCCGTTGTTTCAGATCCCTGGCATGCGCCACCCATTGTTCGGCATTGGTGCGCAGATCGCTGAGGGCCTTTTCGTGGGCTTTGGCCTGAGCCGATATCTGACGCTGCAAGGCGGCCACCTGCTCTGCGCTCTCCGGCTCGTCCGCGCGAGTGCCGGGATGCTGGCCGCGCTGGCCCTCCTGGCCGGCGGTTTCAGCGGTCTCAGCGAGCTCTGCGAGGCGCTGCGCCAACTGGGCTGCATAGCGCTCGGCTGTATCGGCGCGCTCCTTCGCGGCGGAGGCGTCTTGCGAAACGCGGGCCAATTCGGCGCTCGCGGACGTTTTCGCCTCCGTGAGAGCGCCGACCTGCTCGCGGGCTGCTTCGAGTTCCTGGGTGATACGCCGCACTTCGTTGAGCTGATCCGACTCTGCGTCGAGCCGCGTCGCGGTTGCGTGGCGCTCTGTCTCCAGCGCCTGGCGGGCCTCATCCAGTTCCGCCTGCAGAGCGGCAAGCCGCGTAAGGCTCTCGTTCGCCTGTGCCTCGGCGGCTTGCGCGCGCGAAGTGGCCTCGCCGGCTTCCTGCGACCACTTCGAGACCTCTTCCGACTTCGCCTCGCCCGTATTGCGCAACGTGGCGATCTGCTGCTGCGAGTCGTCGCGCTCCTGGGTGAGGCGCGCGATCTCATCGTTCTTATCCGAAAGAAGCGCGGCTAGCTCGTCACGTGCCTTGCGCTCTTCTTCAAGTGATGTCCGGGTGGTTTCCAGGTTGGCATTTTCCACCGATGCGCGCTGCAGGAGTTCCTCTACCCGCGCCTCGGCGGCTTGCGCGCGCGAGGTGGCCGCGCCGGCTTCCTGCGACCACTTCGAGATCTCCTCCGACTTCGCCAGGCCCGTGTCGTTCAACGCGGCGATCTGCTGCTGCGAGTCGTCACGCTCCTGAGTGAGTCGTGCCACCTCATCGTTCTTCTCGGAGAGCGCCAGCGCCGATGCTTCTCGCGCTCTGCGCGCTTCTTCGAGCGAGGCCTCGGTGGCCTGCAGACTCGCATCGGCCACCGACGCACGCTGCAGCAGTTCCTCGACACGGGCCTCGGCCGCTTGCGCACGCGAGGTGGCAGCGCCGGCTTCCTGCGACCACCTGGCGACTTCTTCCGATTTCGCCTGACCGGCCGCGTCCAAAGTCGCAACCTGCTGCCGTGCGCCATCGAGATCCTGAGCGAGCCGCGCTACCTCGTCATTCCTGTTCGCGACCAGCGCGGCCAATTCGTCACGCGCCTTGCGCGCTTCTTCGAGCGATGCCTGGGTCGCCTGCAGACTCGCATCGGCCACCGAAGCCCGTTGCACGAGTTCCTCGACACGCGCCTCGGCCGCCTGGGCACGCGAGGTAGCCGCGCTGGCTTCCTGCGACCACTTGTCGATTTCTTCCGACTTCGCCTCACCGGCGGCGCGCAACGACGCGACCTCCTGCCGCGCGCCATCGAGCGCCTGCTTGAGGCTCGCGATCTCGCCGTCTTTACTCGCGACAACCGCGGTCAATTCTTCATGCGCCCGGCGTTCGTCTTCGAGCGATGCCTGGGTGGTTTCCAGCGTGGCGTCCGCCACCGACGCCTGCTGCACCAGTTCCTCGATCCGCGCCTCGGCCGTTTGCGCGCGCAACGTGAGCGCGCTCGACGCCTGCGACCACTTCTCCACCTCGTCCGACTTCGCCTGGCACTCGGCGCTCAGCGTGGCGGCCTCCTGCCGCGAGTCGTCGCGCTGCTGGGTCAGTTGGGCGATTTCATCGTTCCTGGCTGAAACCGTCGCGGCCAGTTCTTCACGCGCCTGGCGCTCGACTTCGAGCGATGCTTGCGCGGTCTCAAGATTGGCGTCCGCCGCCGACACCTGCTGCGTGAGTTCCTCTATGCGTGTCTCGGCGGCATCCGCGCGGCCGGTCGCCGTGGCAAGTTCCGCTCCAAGCTGCGCGGCAGTCTGTTCCGAGGCGCCCAACGCCTCCGTCAGGGCCGCGAGCCGCTCGCGTCCGGCGTCGATTTCGTCCGCGAGCTTTTGAAACTCGGCTAGCGCTTCGTCCCGATCCGCCAGCGCGGCTTCGGCATGCTCGCTCGCCGCCGTGAGGCGCTGGCTGAAGGCCTTTTCCGCCTCGCCCTGGGAAGTCGTCCAGATCTGGCCCGCGGCGCTCATGAGGGTCTCGGCAAGCCCTTCCGGCAATCCGCCCGGTATCTGCAAATCCGGCGTTCTGGGCTGGCGGGCCTCGCGCCAGCGCTCCAGCGCCGCCACAATCGCCACCAGCGAACCGCCGCGCGCCTCCGACCAGATCGTCACTGGGGAAACCCGTCTGCCTTCTCCGACCATGCGATCGGCGATGGCAGCGACCTGCTCGTCGGTGATCAAGTCTGCGTCTTTGGACATAAGCGCCTCAAAAATCAATGTGAGCGGGCGGAAGACCGAGTCCCCAATACCTTACTACGTCCCGCGCGGTCTCCGTTGAAAGCCCGATGACGGCTGCCGTAATGTGAACACGTCTCGCGGGACGCGCGTCAGCCTACTCCGTGGCATGGCCGTGGCCCTGGCGCTGCCGCTGGAACGGACGAACCGCATCATGTCATCGGGACCGCGGGTCTTGCCGGGAGCTTGCCCGCTTCGCTCAGAAGGTCTGCCAATTATCCGCTTCGTTCGCGGCTGCGGCGGTGGCTGCGGACGGCGCGCTGCCGCCCGCCGGCTCGGCACGCACAGTGGTTCGGCGAGGCGTAGCCCGTGCCGGCGTCTTCGCGCTACGGGCAACCGGCTGCGCCCTTCTCGGCGAGGCGGATGACGCCGATGCCCCCGATGCCCCTCGTGCCGAAACCGCAGCACGCGGCGCGTCGCTCTCGACGCTGAAGACCGACACCGCATCGCGCAGGGCTTGCGCCTGCTGCGCCAGCGCCTGCGCCGCGGCCGAGGCCTGCTCGACGAGCGCGGCGTTCTGCTGCGTGACTTCGTCCATCTGGGTGATGGCGGTATTGACCTGGCCGATGCCGGTGCTCTGCTCCTCGGAGGCTGCGGCGAGCTCGTTCATGATATCGGTCGTGCGCCCGGCGGAGGTCACGATCTCGTCCATCGTCCGGCCGGCGTTTTCGACCAGCTTCGAGCCGGCATCGATGCGGCTCACCGATTCGGTAATCAGGTCCTTGATCTCCTTGGCGGCGGTGGCGCTGCGCTGGGCCAGCGTGCGCACCTCGCCCGCCACCACGGCGAAGCCGCGTCCCTGTTCGCCGGCGCGGGCCGCCTCGACTGCCGCGTTGAGCGCCAGGATGTTGGTCTGAAAAGCGATCCCCTCGATCACGCTGATGATCTCGGCGACCCGCGCCGAGCTTTCGGCAATCTCGTGCATGGTCGCGACCACGCGGCCAATCTCCGCGCCGCCGCGTTGTGCAACGCTCGAACCCGAGGTGGCGAGCGTGCTGGCCTGCTTGGCGTTGTCCGCATTCTGGCGCACGGCGCTGGTCAACTGCTCCATGCTCGACGCCGTTTCCTCCAGGGAAGCGGCCTGTTCTTCCGTGCGCTGCGACAGATCGGTGTTGCCTTGCGCAATCTCGCTTGCGGCCACTGAAATCGACTCGCTCGAGCTTTTGATGCCGCTCACGATCGACGTCAACTGTTCCTTCATGGCGGCAAGCGAATACATCAGGCTGGCGTTGTCGCCGGCCTTCAGCGGCACCGTGACGCGCAGGTTGCCGGCTGCGATCGCACTGGCCATGGCGGCGGCTTCGCGCGGCTCGCCGCCGAGCTGCCGCGCGAAGCCGCGCGCGATGAACAGCGCCACGGCCAGCGCCACGGCGGCTGCGGCGGCGATCAAGCCGACCACCAGCGCGATCGCCGCGTGATAGGCGTCGCGGGCCGCCTTGCCTTCGCGCGCCGTGCCCTGCTCGTTGATGGCGACGATCTTGTCGATGTCCTTCGCGACGGCATCCCGCACCGTCCCGGATTGCCCCGTCAGGATGCTCATGGCCTGCTGCGGATTGCCGGCCTTCGCCGCCGTCCGAACCTGCTGATCGAGATCCATGTACTGGGGCATCAGAACCTGGATGTCCGCAAAGGCCGTCTTCTCTTCCGGCTCGGAAATGAGCTTTTCGTATTCCGCGCTCGCGCTACGGAAGGCCTCGATACGCGGCTCCATGCGCGAATCGACCGCCTGTACCTCGGCGGCCTTGTCGGTCGAGGCCATGCGGAATTCGGAGAGGCGCATCTGGTTCAGCGCGTTCTGCATCCGCAGGCTGCTGCTGACGCTGGCCGCCCACTTGTCGCGCAGCGCCGCGACATGATCGTTTTCGGCGCTGACCTCATAGAGCGAAAACACACCCAGGCCCACCAGCAGGAGGATGACAAGCGCAAAACCTGCAACGAGCTGCGTCACCACTCGCATGTTCTTAAGAAACGGCACGATGAGTCCCTTGTTTGCTGTGACGGACTGGCCCGGCTGGACACTTCACGCTTGCCGCTTGCCGCTTGCCGCTTGCCGCTTGCCGCTTGCCGTTGGCCGGCGTCGGATGCGCGAGGTTCAGAAGCGATGCTCAGACGGGATGAGCACGCGTGCCGGGGTCCAGCTCCAGCGTCACCATGGAATTGGACAATCTACCTAGGTGTTTACGACAGGTTTAAAGAAATATTTAGGTTCGGATGCAGGAAGGGAGCGGGAAGGCGGCCGCGTTCCCTTCCGTTTCCTTCTCAGAGTCGCGTCATGCAGCCGGTACGGCCGCCCCCACCTGCTGGTAGACCGCGGCCTCGAAGCCAATGAGCGTCTCGACGACCGGCATGTCGAAGAACGGCAGGATCTGCGTCATCAGCACCCCGCCGATGCCTTTCGCGCGGTCCATCCAGTAGTACGAATTGAAGATGCCCGCCCAGTCGGCGGTGCCGCTGCTGCGCATGCCCGGCAGATCGGCGAGCGTGAGGCAGAAGCCCAGCCCCCAACTCTGCGGCACCAGCCCTGTGGGCACCTCGTTCGACAACTCCGGCACCGTGGGCTTCACCGCTCCCGGAAGGACGATCGGCGCAAGGTGGTCCTGCAGCGCCAGTTGCACGGTCGCCGGGTCGAGGATGCCGGCGCCATCGTCAAGCCACGCCTGCAGGAAACGGCCGTAGTCCTGCACCGTCCCGTACGAGCCGTGGCCGGCCGCATCCCATTCGGAGGCCGGCGGCAGATCGATGCCCGAAGGCGCCAGCGTACCGTCGGCCTGGCGCTGCATCACGCGCAGCAAGCGGCTGCGTTGCTCGGCGCTGGGCGTGAAGGTGGAATCGTTCATTCCCAGCGGACCATACACATGCTGCTTGAGGTAGCTGCCGAGACTTTGCCCCGAGAGCTTTTCGACCACCAGCCCAAGCCAGTCGACGTTAGTGCCGTACTCCCAGGCGGTGCCGGGGTCGTTGACGAGCGGCACCGAGAGACTGCGCTTCAGGCCTGTGAGGGGATGGGGTTCACCCGTCACCTCGTGGTAGCGCTTTAGCTTTTCGTTGAGGAAGAAGTAGCCGAAGCCGGCTGTGTGGGTCATCAGTTGGCGCACCGTGGCCTTGCTGGCAGGCGGGCGCAGCCGTGGCTGGTCGCCGTCGAAGCCGTCCAGCACCTGTAACTGGCCGAACTCCGGCAAAATCGATTCGACGCTGGCCTCGAGGCTCAGCAGCCCCTTCTCTACGAGCTGCAGTGCCGCCGTCGTGGCAACAGCCTTCGTCATCGACGCGTTGCGGAACAGCGTGTGTGGGCCGGCCTCGCCGGCGGCGTGATGAAACAGCGGGCCGTTGCGGTCGACCACTACTGCCGCAATGCCATGAACCCCGCCCTTCGAAACTGCCTTGTCCAGCAGCGCCTTGATGGCCGAACCGTCAAACGTCATGGGTGTCTCCTGCGTTCGTGATGGAAAGTCCGCACACGGCAGCGCATCGGCCGTGGTACGGCTCGCGATATTTTGCGCCAATGTGCGAGAAACGTGGTGACACGCCTGACCGAAGGGCGTGTTGTCGTCTACGCGGTAGAATCCGAGTCAATGCTCGCTTCTTACCAGGACCAGGCCGCATCATGACGAAAACCCGGCACCCCTCCGTCAAGCCGCGCAAGATCCCCCAGCAATCCCGTGCCGAACAGACCGTTGCGACGATTCTGGAGGCCGCGGCGCGCGTGCTCGAAAGCAAAGGCATGGACGGCCTGAATACCAATCTCGTCGCGCAGCGCGCGGGCGTCAGCGTCGGCACCCTGTATCAGTACTTCCCCGGCAAGGACGCGATTATCGTTGCCCTGAGCAAGCGCGAGCATGCCGTGTTCTACGCCGAGGCCCAAGGCGCGCTGAGCCAGCCAACCGGTCAGAGCGCGTTGAAGTACATGATTACCGTCTCGGTTCACCAGCAACTGCGCCGTCCTCTGCTTGCGCGTGCGCTCGATTTCGAGGAAAACCGGCCGGCTATCAGCAAAGAGCTCGCGACATGCAAGGCTCCTTTTGGCGAGTTGGTTAGGCAGATTCTGGCGCATGACGATATTCCGCCGCAGCCGGACATCGAGATCGCGATCGACGACCTCGTCGCCATTCTGCGCGCCATGGTCGACGCGGCGGGAGAGCGCGGCGAAGTGAACCGCGGAGCGCTGGAATCGCGCGTCAGCCGTGCCTTGTTCGGATACCTTGGGATTGTGGATCGGCAGCCCGAAAAGTCACGCGCCAGGAAATAGACGATATTCCGCTGGCCGCGCAGCCTCACGAATGCGAGCAATGATTCGCATCGCGACTGTGACCGACGCTTCAAACCCCCGCCAATACTGGGCCATGCGCCCCACGAAAAGCTGCTGTCCAATGCGAGTTTTAAAATCGAGCAATTACTCGCAAAATTGACTCCGTGGGATGTCACACGAGCTGCTGAGATTGCACAGGGTCGGCTCTGTGACCGCTCCCACGACGGCACATTTCAACTTTTCTGCGAGAACCCTCATGAATCTTCACAAAGAAGCGAAACTGAACCACCTGAGCTTCCCCACCACCAACGTCGCCGAGACGGCTGCGTTCTTTGAAAAATACCTCGGCTGCGAGATCGTCGCGGTCGGCGAGAGCTGCCTGCTGAAACGGAACGGTTTTGACATCGTTCTGGACCACGTCAAGGAGGAAGCGCCGGTCTGGCCGACGAACTTCCACTTCGGCCTGGAGGTCGAGAGCCTCGACGACGTCCATACCCTCTACAAGGAATTCCTGGAAGGTGGGGTTCTTATGGAAACGGCGGTCTTCAACAATTCGCGCGGATCGCGGTTCTTTTGCCGCTCGCCGGGTGGCGTCCTGATCGAAGTCAACACGCGTGAGGACATGCAAAAGCAGGAGCAATGGCAGAAGCTGTTTTAAAGCAGCGAGGTCGGCAATCGTGGCTAGTCGTTGTCTTTTGCCACGGCCGCGCCTTCGATCTGATGACGCGCCAGGGACGCCGCCACAAAACCCGATGCTTTCATGTCCTCGACAAACTTCGCCAGGTACGCAGCCGCATCAGCGCCCTTTGCCTTGGGCACGCCCATCGCCTGACGGATCACCATGAAGCGTTGATCGAGGATCCGCAATCCGCCGGCCTTCGCCGCATCTCGTTCCAGTTGCTGCTTGACGCCGGCGGCCACGTCCAGATGCTGATCCAGAAAGCCTTGCACCACGGCCGGCGAGGTCGGAATCCGCACGATTGTCGCGTGATGCAATTCGCGCGAGAGGAACAGATCGTAGGCACTGTCTTTGCCGACGGCGACCGTCACGCCCGCCTGATCGACCTGGGCGTTGGTGGTGATCGGCGATGCGTCGCGCACCAGATAAAAGCCTTCAATCAGCACGTACGGTTTCGTGAAACTGATTTCCTGTCCGCGCTTCGGATCGACGGCGAAGAAGCCGACGTCGGCCTTGTCCTGATTCACGTTGTCCACGGAGGCACCCGCCGATCGAACCGCGACCAGTTGCAGCGGCACGCCGAGACGGCGGGCGAGTTCAGCAGCGAGATCGACCGATACGCCGACCGGCTTGCCGCTTGCCGGATCGAGGCTCGCCAGCACCGGGTTGCCCAGGTTGATGGAAGCGCGCAGCGTACCGCTCGGCGCAAAGGCTTTCACCATGGTTTCACTTACCTCGCTTGCAGCGGGTGAAACCGCGGCGGGAGCGAGGTTCGCGCCTTGGGTCTGTGCGAATGCCGAGGGGGCGCCGAAGGCGGACGACAGGACAAGCGTCGTGGCACAGAGCGTCGAAACAAGGCAACGGGACTTTTTCATTGAAGAGAAGGACGTAGGACGAGGAGGAACCGAAGCGGCGGATCGGCGAGCGCCACTATGCTATCCGATTCCACGCCGGCGTCCTATCGTCAATCGGGTCGCTTCTCGAGGACATCCTTAACAACAGGCAGCGCCGTAAAGACATTAGGCCAGCCTGCATAAAACGCCAGTTGCGTCATGACTTCCGAAGCTTGCGCCTTCGTCAGGCCGTTATCCATCGCCCTGTTCAAGTGATAGGTCAGTTGCGCGACTTGCCCGCTGGCGACCAGCGCGCTGACTGTGACGAGACTGCGATCGCGCGGAGCCAGGCCCGGACGCAGCCAGAGATCCAGGAACAGCGCATCTCGCGTGAACTGAACCACGCCCGGCGCCACTGCCCCGAAGTTTTGCGCAACGGCGGCATCGCGCTGAGCCTCGGCAGCCGCGTCGAGCGGCAGGCGATTACCGGCGGCCGGCGGGAGCTGATCCGCCGTGATCCCGCGTTGCTCGAACACCGCTTTTGTCGCCCGGGCGGCGGCGGTGGCATTGGCCCAGCCCGAATAGAACGCGAGATGCGTAATGATCTCCGAAATCTCGCTGGGCTTGAGACCGCTGTCGAGGGCCACGTTAAGGTAATACGGCATTTCCGAACTCTGATTGCGCGCAATCAACACCGACAGCGTCACAATGCTGCGGTCGCGTGCAGACAGTTGCGGGCGCTTCCACAAATCGCCGAGCAGCACGTCGTTCGTATACCGCTCAAGGGCGGGCGAAACCGCATGCATATCGTCAGTCATGCTGACGATATGCCGGGATTCCGAGCTTTCCATATCCGTTTTCCTTCCGATTGACGAGCAGGCAGCGAGGCCGAGGCACAGCACCGCGATCGCTGCCGTGATTGTTCTCATGGGTTGTCTCCATGAAATCTCAATGCGCGACGAACCCACCGTCGACCGGCAGCGCCACGCCGACAATCAGGCTGGCGCCCGGGCTGCACAGCCACAGCACCGCCGCCGCCACTTCGTCGGACCTGCCGAAGCGGCCGATCGGCTGGCCCTTGAGAAACTCGTTCATGGCCGCCGGATCGATCTCTTCGCCCATGGGGGTGTCGATGCACCCAGGGCATACGGCGTTCACGCGAATGCCTTGCGCCGCGACGTCGAGTGCCGCGCTCTTGGTGAGGCCGATCACGCCATGTTTGCTCGCGTGATAGGCCGCGCGTCCCGGCAGACCCACCAGACCGCCCAATGACGAGCAGTTCACGATCGCGCCGCTGCCCTGCTTCTTCATCTGCAGCAGTTCGTGCTTCATGAAGGTCCAAATGCCACGCAGATTGACCGCCTGCACTTCGTCATAACCCTCTGCGGTTTCCGACGACATCTCGCACATCGGGCCCAGAATGCCGGCATTGTTATAAGCCATGTCGAGCCGGCCGAACTCGGCGACCGTGCGCTCGACCGCTGCCTTGGCCTGCGCTTCGTCGGACACATCGCACACGATCGCGATTGCCCGATGCCCCGCGGCCGTCAGCGTCTCGACCGCGGCATTCAGCTTCGCTGCGTTCCGGTCGACCAGTACCACGCTCGCGCCGGCCTCGGCAAATGCCTGCGCGGTCACCAGCCCCATGCCTGAACTGGCGCCCGTGACGAGCGCTACCTGGCCTTTGAAATCGTAGACGGGATTCATGGTGTTTTTCCTTGAGTGAGATGCGCATGCTGGCGCGCGGCGCTACACGTCAGCGCGACGCGGCCGGAAACGACGGGAATGGTTGAGCGGGCATCCAGCATGCTGGATGCGTCCCGGCTTGACTAGCCGGTGAAAACGGCAAAGACCCATGAATTGAGCTCATCAATGTCATGGGGAGGTTTCGACGGTCCTCTAGCTTTGCCAGCAAACGCTAGCGGCAGGAAGGTTGGCCCCTAGCTCCGCGCCCGATTAATGGCGTGGGTCGCCAGATTCTGCGCGAGCTCCGCGTAGAGCTCGGCCCACTTGCCGAGCAAGGTCGCGTCATCGGTCAGGAACAGCGGGTGTTCTGCCCACGCGCTGACGTTCGGGCCTTCCCAGGCCACCTCGAAGATGCGGAGATCTTCGTCTTCGCTGACGCCGCTATCGAGCAGCTCGCGAAACGAGGAGAGATTGTAGAGACAGACATTGTCGGGCGCGATGCCATGGATCGCGGCGAGCGCGTCGGTGGCTTCCTTGCGCGCGGCGTCGCGGCTGGCGGCCATCAGGAACACGATGCTTTTGTCCTGCGCGTGGCCGAACATCAGCCGGTACAGCGAGGTCCTGCAGCGATGGCTTAGTTGTGTGCCCATGGTTTGCTCCGCTCCTGAAGACGCATTGTCATCATGCTGGATCGCCTGCCACGCCTCACGCGCCCCTGTCGATCATAGGACCGCATCTATTCCGACGCTCAATCTATCCCGCTTTTAGACAGTTATCTACCCCGGGCTGCCCCTTACACGAGCGCCGCGCAAAACGGCCGCTGAAGCGTCAAACCCGCCGTGGCGGCATGCGCGGCGTGGAGGGATGCACTGTGCCGGGCGAATTGGTGCAGTGCATCGAAGCCTGCCGCTGACGATGTCGAGCTAACGCGTCAACCACCCTCTTCCCGTCCCGTCAGAGCCGAACGACATCGAGGATCGCATCGGCAAATGCCTTCGGTGCTTCCTGCGGCAGGTTGTGTCCAATGCCGCCGTCGATATTGCGGTGCTGATACTTGCCGGTGAACTTCTTCGCATACGCGGCCGGCTCGGGATGCGGCGCACCGTTGGCGTCGCCCTCCATCGTGATGGCGGGCACGGAGATGGTCGGCGCCGTCGCCAGACGCGCTTCGAGCGAATCGTATTGCGGCTCGCCCTGGACCAGTCCCAGACGCCAGCGGTAGTTGTGAATCACCACTGCGACATGATCAGGATTGTTGAACGACTCGGCCGAACGGTCGTACGTCGCGTCGTCGAAATTCCATTTGGGCGACGCGAGACGCCAGATCAGCTTGTTGAAGTCGTGGCGGTTCGCTTCATAGCCCGCCTGGCCGCGCTCCGTTGCGAAGTAGAACTGATACCACCACGACAGCTCCGCCTTCGGTGGCAGCGGCGTCTTGCCGGCCGCCTGATTGCCGATCAGATAGCCGCTCACCGACACCAGCGCCTTGACCCGTTGCGGCCACAACGCGGCAATGATGTCGACCGTGCGCGCGCCCCAATCGAAGCCGCCAAGAATGGCCTGGTCGATCTTCAAAGCGTCCATCAGCGCGATGATGTCGACTGCGACGACAGACTGCTGCCCGTTACGAGGCGTATCCGCGGACAGGAAGCGCGTCGAACCATAGCCGCGCAGATACGGCACGATCACCCGATAACCCGCGGACGCCAGCAGCGGCGTCACGTCAGCGAAGCTGTAGATGTCGTACGGCCAGCCGTGCAGCAGGATGACGACCGGTCCGTTCGCCGGCCCCGCTTCCGCGTATCCGATGCTGAGCGTTCCCGCGTTGATCTGCCGGATGGTGTCGAACGAAGCAGCGCGCGTCGTCCCCTTCAAGCCGGCCGCAGCATCGTTCGACTGTGCGTGGACGAGTCCGCTCAGGCCCAACTCCAGCAAGCTGATGCCCGCCACGGTTGTCCCCAGCAGACGGCGACGTCGTGTATTGATCTGATCCGTCATTGCAGATACTCCTCAAAGATTAGCCAACGCTACGCAGTCCCGATTGACACGGGCTCTTGATGAATGTCGATTCAGCTTACGGCTTCGCATAGATCGGACCGAGGCCGATCACATCCGAACCGGCCACGCGCGAGCCCGCGGCGGAAGTGCCCGCAGCCGACGGCCCGTACGACGACACTGCCACACCATGCTGCGCGTTCAGACGCGCCTCGGCGGCTTCGAGATTCTGCGGATATTGCGCCTGATCGCTGGTCGGGTTGTAGCCGGCCTGTTCCAGTTCGACCAGTTGCGCACGGACCTCGGCGCGGGTCAGCGGTTGATTCTGATTCGATTGTGCAAACGACAACGCGGGAAGAGCGACAACAGCAGCGACCAGCAGCGATTGAATGACTTTCATGATTTCCACCTCGAAAAGGATTTTTCATGCAGACGTCCGGTTGGATATCTGGCTTGCGAAGCCAGAACGTCTGGCCTGAAACCATTAGAACCCTTGGACGTATCTGGCTTGTGTCCGCAAAGAGCCGCAATGCAACGTTGTGTATTGACCGGCGCTGCGGATACATTGGGATACAAAGACGCTGTGCCAGACAGAGATCGGCACTCGCCGTTTCACGCGTCTTCCACGACGGACAGGCTGGCCCCATCGGACAAGTCGGCCTCCAGCGCATACGGGTCGACGCCTTCGAGACAACCGATGTTGACGCGCCAGAGTTGCGCATCTTTACGCGTCTGGTGAAACGGATAAATGCCGCAGTGCTTGCAGAAGTAGTGTTTCGCCACGCGTGTATTGAACTGGTAAAGCGTCAGCGATTCCTCGCCACTCAGTATCTTCAGTTCGCCCGCAGCGAACGGCGGCGTCATCAGCGCGCCCTTGCGTCGGCACAGGCTGCAATTGCAGCGCGCCGCAGGCACGACGGCGGTACGGACTTCGAATTTGACGGTCCCGCAATGACAGGATCCTCGCAGCAGTTCGGTACTCATGGTGAGCTCCGCAGTTGTAAAGGCTGCGTTATAGCCCAGTACGCGCGACGCTTTGTATCGCAGTGTGTCTGAGTGGGCTCCCGACACAAAACGTTTCATCCAGGCCGCTTTGGCGACACATGCCAGATACGGACAGGCGTTCCAATGCAGTCATCGTTCACCACTGGAATGCTCGCTCGATTCCCCTCGCCAAAAGGACTCCGACATGTTCACCCGACTCAGAACGCCCGCGCTCATCGCTCTGCTGGTTGCAGCCGCGGCCAGCAGCGCCGCGGCAATCGCCAGCCTCGATGCAAGCTCCGCGCCCATGAATAACGCTAGCCCCAGCGCAAAGCAGGCAAACGGCAGCCATGCCGCGCCGGAATTCACCGGCATCGATAAATGGCTCAACAGCGATCCCCTGACGGTGCAGCAATTGCGGGGCAAGGTCGTGCTGGTCGATTTCTGGACCTACACGTGCATCAACTGCATTCACGTCCTGCCCTACGTCAAGGCATGGAATCAGAAATATAAGGACCAGGGACTGGTGGTGGTAGGTGTCCACACGCCCGAGTATTCGTTCGAGCGCGACACGGACAACGTTCAGAAGGCCATCAAGCGCTTCGGCATTACGTACCCGGTGGCGCAGGACAACCACTATGCAACGTGGAGCGCCTACGACAACCAGTATTGGCCTGCGTTTTATCTGGTCGACAAGAAAGGTCAGGTGGTCTACACGCACTTCGGCGAGGGTGACTACGATCAGACCGAGGCGGAGATCAAAGCCCTGCTGGCGAAAAACTGAGGCTGCTGCGCGGATAAGCGGGCGCGCGGCCGGGCGACGTGCGCCGCGGCCGCGCTTTTCAATGGCACGCCTGTGGTTCAGCGAGCGGGCAGTTTCCAGCCCGGCCGGATGAAGTGGCACGTGTAGCCGTTGGGAAGGCGTTCCAGATAATCCTGATGCTCCGGCTCAGCCTCCCAGAACGGGCCCGCCTGAGCGATCTCGGTGACGACCTTGCCGGGCCAGAGATCGGATGCGTCGACGTCCGCCACGGTGTCGAGAGCCACTTTTTTCTGCGCGTCGTTGAGATAGAAGATGGCCGAGCGGTAGCTCGTTCCAACGTCGTTGCCCTGGCGGTTTTTAGTGGTCGGGTCGTGAATCTGGAAGAAAAATTCGAGGATCTGACGATAGCTGATCTGGCTCGGATCGAACACGATCTCGATCGCCTCTGCGTGCGTGCCATGGTTGCGGTACGTGGCATTGGGCACGTCACCGCCCGTATAGCCGACCCGCGTGGACAGCACGCCGGGATAGCGCCGCAACAGGTCCTGCATGCCCCAGAAGCACCCGCCGGCCAGCAGGGCGGTTTCGGTTTGCGTCGTCATTGCAATCATCTCCATCAGTGGTGTGAGTCTGCCGAACACATTGTGCCACCATCGGCACAACGCGCTGCCTCAGCCCCGCAACCCCGTGGTGAATACAACCCGCGCCTGACTGCCGTCATCCGCCCAGTGTTCTTCCACCTGCGCGAGCGGCACAGGCTTCGTTGCGATCCTGAAGCCACCCGGAACCGTGGCGTTCAACAATTGCCCGATTGCGTGCTGGATGCGCGGCATTGGAATGCTGCCTATCCCGCTGCCCATCAGTTCAATGGACGACGAGCGCAGCACGGCGCCCGGAAGGTTGATCGCCTGCCCGCTGATCGCACCAATCTGAACGAAGCGGATGGGCACGGCCTCCGGCGCTGCCTTGGCGCCGGACACCAGCAACAGTTCCGCGCTTGCGCCCCAGAGATAGTCGAGAACGACGTCGATACCCTGGTGAAACTGCGTCTTGAACTCGCTTTCAAGCGTCGCGCTGTCCTGCGCGAGGCTGATCGTCACGTCCGCGCCGAGCGCGCGCAGAGACTGTAGCGCTTCCGCGTTGCGTCCCGTCGCGATGACTTTACCCGCGCCGAGATATTTGGCGATCTGCACAGCCAACCGACCCGAGACGCCCGTTGCGCCATTGATCAGGACGGTTTCTCCCTTGACCAGTCTGGCACGCTCGACCAACGCCGCCCATGACGACATGCCGGGAATCGCGATCGCCGCGGCGGTCACCGCATCCAGCTCTGCCGGCAATGGGATGCAATGCGCCGCGTTGACAACGCAGTACTCCGCCATGCCGCCGAACGGAGCCTCAGGGAGTACGAAATAAACCCGCGTGCCGTCTGCGAGAACGCCGGTGCCGTCGATCCCCGGCACCAGAGGCAATGCGCCCGAAGCGCTATAGTGCTTGCCCGACGCCCGGCTTTTCGTAACATGGCTCAGCGCGGACGCTATCACCGCAACGCGTGCCAGGCCCTCGGTGACGGGCGGCTCTGCGAAGTCGGCGTAAACCGGCGTTGCGCCAGGTTGCTTGACGAGTGCTGCTTTCATCTCTGCTCTCCTTTGCCGAGTGGCGGGCACCGGCATCATCCGGGATTGGATGACTGAATATACGTGTATTATACACATATGTCGAGATCGACAAAAACGAGGTGACGATGAAGAAGGAGATCCGCGAACTGCGGGGAGCACTGCTGGATTTGACGGGCGTGCTGAATCGGCCGCAGCCCGATGCCGCGCTAATCGATGCAGCCGGTGTGGACCTGGACCGGGCGCTGTTTCCGCTGCTGGCCCGCGTGGCCCGGCAGGGACCGCTTGGGATTGTGGAGTTGGCCGAACTGGTCGGACGCGACTACACCACCGTCAGCCGGCAGATCGCGAAGCTGGAGAGCCTGGAGTTGGTCGCCCGTTGTCCGAGCCCGGCAGACGGGCGGGGTCATGACAAGCGCGCTGGACGCTGCGCGCCAGAAGATCATCGAAAAGTTATTGGCCGACTGGGAGGCCGAAGACGTGCGCGTGCTGGCGCGTCTGCTGCGCAAGTTCGCGGACGATGCGCTCGAGTGGGTGGGAACGCTGTAGATCGGGGCGCTGTGCGGCGGAACACTCTGGAGCGTGTCGCGCCGGCAGTGTTCATGCCGCTAGCCGACCGCCTGCCCCTTGTCGACGCCCGGCTCCGCGAACGTCTCGTCAAGACGGGCAATCTCGTCTGCCCGTTCCGGCCTGCCGAGCAGGAAGCCTTGCGCGTGAGTGCAACCGCAGGCACGCACGAATTCCAGGTGCTCCGGCGTCTCGATGCCTTCCGCGGTGGTGGGCATGCCCATTTCCCGCGCCAACGCCACGATGCCCCGCACCACCGCCGCGGATTCGCGCCGATGCACCGCGTCCATGACGAAGGAACTGTCGATCTTGAGCTTGTCGAACGAGAAGCGCACCAGCGTCGACATGGTCGAAAATCCGGTGCCGAAGTCATCGAGCGAAAGCGCGATGCCCAGCGCGCGCAGTTGCGCAACGTTACGCCGGGTCGCGATGTCGTCGCTCAGCAGCACCGATTCCGTGACCTCGATAGTCAGGCGCTCCGGCGGTAAGTTCGTTTTCCGAAGGATCGAGGCGACACTCGCCGCGAACGCTTCCTCGCGCAACTGCACGGGCGATACATTCACGGCGACGGCCACCGGGTCGCGCCATGCGGCCGCTTCCGTGCAGGATTGCAGCAGCGCCCACTCCCCCAACGGAAGCACGAGACCGGTCCGTTCGGCAGTGGGAATGAAGGCCACCGGAGACAGCTCGCCGCGGGTCGGGTGCGTCCAGCGCAGCAGGGCCTCGCGGCCGGAGATGGTGCCGTCGCTCAGATCGAAGATAGGCTGGTATTCCATCCGCAAACCGCTGAACGACTGCATCGCGCCTTCGAGGTCGCTGCGCAGAAGACTCAGACTCTCGTCGGACGCGTGCTTGTCAGCGTCGAATACGGCGAACGCACTCTTGCCGTTACGCTTGACCGCGTACAAGGCGCGGTCCGCGCAGATCAGCAACTGCGGACCGGTTTTGCCATGCTCCGGGTAGAGCGCAATGCCCACGCTCGCGCCGATATGCACGCGTGCTTCGCTCAGCGCAAATGGGCGCGCCAAAGTCTTGACGATGCGGCCGGCCAGCGCACGGACGTCGGTGGCCTGGGCAGCGGTATCGTCGGCAATGGCGACGAACTCGTCGCCGGCCAGACGGCCGACCAGGCCACCGGCCGGCAGTATTTCACGCAAGCGCACCGCCGCTTCCTGAAGAATCTGATCGCCGGCCGCATGACCCAGGCTGTCATTGATGGCCTTGAAGCCGTCGAGATCGATCAGCAGAACTGCGAACGATCGATCCGCTTTGGCAAAGCCGGCCCCGGTACGCTCCAGCAGGAGCTCGCTGATACGCGCGCGATTGGGCAGCCCCGTGAGGCTGTCGTGGCGCGCCAGGCGATGGCTGCTTTCGCGCGCCATCAGCAACGCGACGGTATCGCGATTGCTGCGCAGGGCAACCGTGAAAAAACCGGCCGCGCAGAACGGCGCCTGAAACAGCAGGACAAGCTTGCCCGAACCGGGCGACAGTGCCGCTCCCAGACCCAATAGCCCGAGAATCAAGGTGATCTGAATGAGTACGAGGCGGGGCGTGCCGGCGTTGCGCCCGGCCAGCCCGCCGATCACCCCGACGGCGCAAACGTTGCCGAGCAGAAACAGCGTGTTGTCGCCGCTGGTATTGCAGAGCAGGCTCCCGAAGCCGAACAGCGCGCTCCACAGGATGCTGGCGAGCAGGAACGCCGAGGTAGGGGTTGGCTGGCCGCGCGCGCTCTGCGTGCAGCACACCCGGATCAAGGTCAGACGGGTGACCAGCAGCGCGACGACGGCGCCGCCCCACAAGGCGTAGATGCCGCGGTTCGGATAGAGGTAGTACGCGGTGGCGCAGACACTGATTTCGCAGATCGACGCGAACACGATTGACGCGGTTCGCGTGAACAGATTGGCGAGCAAGATTTGCCGATTTTCCGCGCTCAGGTGCTGGGCGGAAGAGACGACCCACTTGAAAAATGGAGACCTTGGTTCGCTGAAAGCCATGACCCGCACATTTTTGATGGTTAGTGGATCGAAACAGCCGTGCATCGCAATTATTACGTAAACGTCAAATAACAGGTTGATTGACGTGCCGACGGCGCCGCCGGCAGTGCTGGCCACGCAGCATGCCTGCCACGTACGCCGGGCATGCTACCCAGCCTGAACTGACCGCCGATGTCTCACGAACGCCGGGGGCGGCGCGCCCTGCCCTTCGAGGAGGGTCGCGTGCGCTGCGCTTCGGCATGCTCGCGAATCATCTCGATCAGCGCGCGCAAGCTGGCCGGCACATGACGGCGACCCGGATAGTAGAGACAGAGACCGTCGAGCGGCAGCGTCCAGTCCTCCAGGACTCGCACCAGCGTGCCGGCCTGCAGATCCGCGGCGACGTTCCACTCGGTCAGATAGGTCACGCCAAGACCGGCCCGCGCGGCTTGCAGCATCAAACCCGGCTCGTCGAGCGTCAGCGCGCCTTGCACGTCGATACGCAGCGCTTCGCCGTGGCGCGCGAACTCCCACTGATAGATCGCGCCGCTCGGCATCCGCGCACGGATGCAGCGATGCGCGTGCAAATCGGCCGGCGTGCGCGGCGGCATGTGCTGCGCAAAATAGCCTGGACTGGCCACGACGGCGAAGCGCTGCGGCTCGCCGAACGGCACCGCGATCATGTCGCGCGGCACCGTTTCCGCGAGACGGATGCCGGCATCGAAGCCCTCGACGACGATGTCGATCAGGCGGCCCTCGGTGACGATATCGAGCTTCAGTTCCGGATAGCGCTGCAGGAATGCGATAAAGAGCGGCATCACCTGCCTCGCGGCGCCCGCCGACGTGTTGATGCGCAACGTGCCCGACACCGTGTCGCGAAAGCTGCCCGCCTGTTCGAGCGCGAGACGGATGGTGGAAAGCGCCGGCGCCACGCTGTCGACGAATTGCGCGCCCGCCTCCGACAAGGACACACTGCGGGTCGTGCGATTGAAAAGCCGCACGCCGATGCGCGACTCGAGCGCCGCCACCGCGTGACTGAGCGCAGACGTCGAAACGCCGAGTTCGGTTGCCGCCGCGCGAAAGCTGCGCTGACGGGCGACGGCCAGTACCGCTTCCAGTTCGCTCAGGCCTGAAGTGTTCATTATCCCAAATCGCTCAATGTTTCATGCCAGATTGTACGGCTAGTCAACGCAATCGTGCCGATCTATCGTGTGTGTTCCAGAACCGCTTCCGGGTAGCCACCATGCAGATGATCGACAAGATTTATATCGACGGCGCGTTCGTCACGCCTCACGGCGACGAACTCTTCGACCTCTTCAATCCCGCCACCGAACAGGTGATCGGCCGCGTGCGCCTCGCCGATGCGCAAGACGCATGCGACGCGATCGCTGCCGCGAAGCGGGCCTTTCCCGCGTTTTCGCACACCAGCAAGCGCGAGCGCATCGACATGCTGAAGCGGATGCACGAAGCCATCGTTGCGAAAGAAGACAAGCTTTACGAGGCCATCACCGAGGAATATGGCGCGCCGGTTTCGCGCGGCCGGTGGATGGCGCAGCACGCGAGCAACGTGCTGCTCGAAGCGGCGAAAGTATTGGAGGATTACGCCTTCACGCGCCGTGCGGGCACCGCTGACGTGGTTATGCAACCGCTCGGTGTCGCCGGACTGATTACCCCATGGAATAGCGACGCGGGCTTCATCTGCGGCAAGCTGGCCGCCGCGTTGGCCGCGGGCTGCACGGCCGTCATCAAGCCGAGCGAGATGAGCGCCATCCAGACCCGCGTCGTCACCGAAGCGCTGCATGCAGCGGGCTTGCCGGCAGGGGTGTTCAATATCGTCACGGGACGGGGCGAGACTGTCGGCGCCCAGATCAGCACGCACCCCGATGTCGCGAAGCTCTCCTTCACGGGCTCCACGGCGGTCGGCAAGGCGATCCTGCGCGCCGGCGCCGAGACCTTGAAGCGCGTCACGCTCGAACTGGGCGGCAAGTCGCCCGTGATCGTGCTCGACGATGCGAACTTCGACCAGGCAGTGCCGCTGGCGATTCAGGCCGGTTTCATGAACAGCGGCCAGGCCTGCATCGCGGGCACGCGCATCCTCGTACCGCAACACCGGCTGGCGGAGTTCGAAGCACGCGTGCAGGAGGAAGTGGCCCGCACGCAGGCCGGCGATCCGCGCGATCCGCAAACAACCGTAGGTCCCATGGTCAGCCAGAAGCAGTGGGAGCGCGTGCAACGCTACATCGGCATCGGCACGGACGAAGGCGCGCGGCTGATCGCAGGTGGCCCGGGCCGGCCGGATGGCGTCGAGGCTGGCTGGTTCGTCCGCCCGACGGTCTTCAGCGACGTGACAAACGACATGACGATTGCCCGCGAAG
>Ga0302228_10000260_pt1 | contig 47752 bp, 45 predicted proteins | sample II_Palsa_N1_2_FD_193519 | JGI IMG/M metagenome (GOLD analysis project Ga0302228, IMG submission 193519) | Peat permafrost microbial communities from Stordalen Mire near Abisko, Sweden - II_Palsa_N1_2 | ecosystem: Environmental > Terrestrial > Soil > Palsa > Peat permafrost | place: Sweden... | reverse complement strand
GCCGGCCCGCCGCGTGGGCGCCCATCACCAAGCCGTTCGCGCAGCGGCGACGGACAAAGTGCCAGGCGCAGCCGGCGAGCGTGCGCAGCTCGCCTGCGATGCCGGGCGCGCCGCCCTTCGAGACGTCGTAGCGGCGTGCCGAACGCCCCCGGTCGTATGCGGCGCGCGCGAGCGAGCGCACGGTGGCGTCGGCGCCCACGCGCCGGTGGTCGATGCCCGCCCGCGCGAGGTAGCGCACCCGCCCGCCCCGCGCTCGGTACCGGTGCTGCCACTCCTCCTCCTCCCCAATGCCGGCGAGCATCGGGTCGAACGGTCCGACCAGCTCGAGAGCCCGTCGCCGGACGGCCATGTTGGCGCTCCACACAAGGGCCGCGTCGCGGTCCTCCGTCCCGAGGTCGAGCGTGGTGATCGGAGCGCTCTCCCGGCCACACGCGCGCGGTCCCCCACCCTCCAGCCGCGCGCGAATGGGCCCGCCGAGCACGTCGTGCTCTGGCGCGCCGACGGAGCCGGCGAGCAGGGCCGCGAGCCAGCCCGACGGCGCCTCCACGTCATCGTCGATGAAGACGATCAGCTCGCTGCGCGCTTCGGCGGCTCCGGTGTTCCGTTTCGCGTTGGCGCCGGCACCATCAGGGACCCTGACCAGCCGCGCACCGTGGCGCGCGGCCACTGCGGCCGTCGCCGGATCCTCGTCATCGGTCACCACGAGTACCTCGGCGCCCTCACTCGCGGCCTGCGGCTCCACGGACGCAAGCGCCACGTCGAGATAGGCCGCCCGCCCGCGTGTAGGGATGACGATCGATGCGACTGGGATCTCGATCACAAGGCCGCAGTGTGCAGGACGCGCGCTCAGCCTGCGCGCAATTCGCGGCGGTGCTCGGCGAGCTGCCGCGCGAAGCTCCCGACAAAGCGCGGGTTGTAGCGCATGTAGCGCCGCCACAGGCGCCGTGGATCGCGCCCCAGTCGGTAGGCCCACTCGAGACCGGCCGCCTGCATCCAGTTGGGTGCCTGGGAAACTCGCCCGGCGTGGAAGTCGAACGCGGCGCCGACACCGACGAGCACGGGAGCTTCGATGCTCGATCGCATCTTTGCCATCCACTTCTCCTGCTTGGGCACGCCGATCCCCACCCAGACCAAGTCGGCGCCCGAACCGTTGATCTCCTCCACGACCCTGGCGCGCTCATCGTCCTCGAGCTCCCGGTGCGGAGGCGAGTAGCCGCCGACGATCTGGACGCCCGGATAGCGCCGGCGCAGGTTGAGCGCCAGCTCGACAAGAGCCCCCTGGTCGTGGCCGCCGTAGAGATAGAAGCGCTGGCCGGTGCTCGCCGCGCGAGCGCAGGCGCGGAGCATCAGGTCGGGGCCGTAGACGCGGTCGCCGAGCTCGTGTCCGAGCGCGTTCATCGCCCACACGAGCGGCTGACCGTCGGGCAGGTTCAGCGACGAGCCGAGCACGGCGGCGCGCAGGTCCGGATCTTCGGAGCAGGCCATCACGGTGTGCACATTGGCGACGCAGACGTATCCGCGCTCACGCCGGGCGACCATCTCCTCGATCCACGTGAGCACGCGGTCGTAATCGGTCAGCGCCAGCGGAACACCGAGAACGGCCACCGTCTCGGGCTGCGAAATTGGCTCCAGGGTGGCGTGAGGCGTGGGATCGGGAAGCAAGGGACGGTCCTGCGGGCGACGGGGCGAAAACTGACTTCGCCGACGTTACGCCCTAGAACGTGGCAACGCGGCCCGGAGTTGCGGTCTTGCACGCGTCGTTGCGCCCGGGATGTCGATCGTGAACGTCGATCCTTCCACCGTCACGCGACCCCCGTGACGCTCAGCGATCGCCGCCACGATCGCCAGACCAAGCCCCGATCCGGGCTGCTCGGTGGCCCTCGCTCCCCGCCAGAAGCGCTCGAACAGGTGGCCGTGATCGGCGGGGTCCGGTCCGCTCCCCTCGTCGCTGACGCGCAGGAGCGCCCGGCCGTCGCTCGCGGTCACGCTGACTGTGACCGTACCTCCGTGGGGCCCGTGCGCGAGCCCATTGTCGATCAGGTTCGCCAGCGCTCGGCTCAGCGCCTCCTGCTCGCCGAGGATCGTGACCGGGTCGACCGTCCCGAGCTGAGCTCGTCCGGAGACCGCGACGGCGCTACGCGTGAGCTCATCGAGTTGCACGAGCTTCTCGCGCGGAGAGGCCTCGCCGGCTCGTTCCAGTGCCAGCAGGTCGTCGACCAGCCGAGCGAGCCTGGTGGCGTCGCGTTCGAGCTCGGCGAGGATCTCCGGATCAGCGCCGTACCGGACGGCATAGTCGACGTTCCCGCGTAACGTCGTCACGGGCGTGCGCAGCTCGTGCGATGCGTCGGCAAGGAAGCGACGCTCAGTCGCGCGCGCGCGTTCAAGCCCACCGAGCATGCGGTTGAGTACTCCCGTCAGCCCGCCGATCTCGTCGCGAGCGCTCGATTCGGGCAGCCGCCGCGCCGGGTCACCCGTACGCTCGATCTCCTCGGCGGCGTCAGCCAGCCCGCGCAGGGGCCTGAGTCCACGCCGCGTCAGTCCGGCTGCGGCAAGCGCCGCGAGCGCGGCCGCCCCCAGCCCGCTGAGGACCAGCAGTACGATCAGGTGGCTCGTGGTTTGCGAGATGTCGGACTCGTCGGAAGCGACGAGGACGGCGCCCCCAGCGGCCGGCCCGCCCGCGTCGGCGATCGGAGCCGCGTACACGCGGAACTGACGCCCGTCGAGGCTGACGTCCTCGAACCCCGTCCGGCCCGTGCCGATCGCCTCACGCTCGAGCCGACCTTGCGGGAGCAGTTGCGCTCCGAGCGCCTCCGAGCGCGCGAGGATGCGGCCGTGCGCGTCGAGCACCTCGACAACGATCTGGCGGCCGGACACCGGGCTCTCGAGCGCTCCCGGCGCGGTCAGCACGGCCGGTGCCGAGACGCTGAGCAGCGCCACGTCCTCTGCCCTCTGCCGGAGCGCTCGGTCGAGCGAGCTGTGGAGCTGTCGGCCGACGAGCATGACCGCGGCTCCGCCGAACAGAGCGACGGCGATCAGGATCGAGCCCGTGGCGGCGGCGATCACGCGCGCCCGCAGCGACCCGGTGAGGCGGCGCGCCCGCAGCGACCCGGTGAGGCGGCGCGGGCCGCGGCGTGTCAAACCGGTGCTCCTAGGCGGGCTGTCGTTGATCGCATCTGAGCGTGCCGGGCCTGCCATCAATGAGTCAGCTTCGCAGCATGAACCCCGACCCGCGCACCGTGTGGATCAGTGGTGGCGCACCGAGCTTGCGTCGCAGTCGGGTGACGTAGCGGTCGACCACGTTGGGCTCGGCACCACCCGCCCAGATCTCGTCGATCGCCCGCTCGCGGGTGATCGTGCGTCGGGGCTCGCGGGCCAGCAGCGCGAGCAGGGCGAGCTCGCGTCCGGTCAACGCGAGATCGTGGCCGGACCGGGTCGCGGTTCGGGCCTCCGAGTCGATCGTGAGATCACCGTAGCTCACAATCCTCGAGGCATCGACGCCGCGGCGGGTGATCGCACGCAGGCGGGCGATCAGCTCCTCAACGGCGAACGGCTTGACGAGGTAGTCGTCCGCGCCCGACTCGAGCCCGTTGACGCGGTCGGGGATTGAGTCCCGCGCCGTGAGCATGAGGACCGGAACCGCCACACCCTTCGCGCGCAGCCGCCGGCAGACAGCGAGCCCGTCGAGGCCCGGCATCGTCACGTCGAGCACGATCAGGTCCGGCGCGACGCGCTCGACCTCGGCGAGCGCGGCGCCGCCGTCGCCCGCGGTGGTGACCGCGTATCCCGCCGCGGCGAGGGTGCGCGCGACCATCCGCCTCAGCGGCGGGTCGTCATCGACGACGAGGACGCGGTCGGTGTCGAGACGATCAGCCACCGGCGACGTCGCGGCGCAGGAAGACCAGATACGCGGCGCCGAGGGCCGGGAGGCCGTACAGCGCACAGACCCAGGCGGCGCGGATGATCGGCTCCCAGTCGGTGGGCGTGCGCAGGAACCCCTGCCAGGCGTTGAACTGGGTGCTCAGCAGGTAGGGCTGCAGACCGCCGAGCCCGGGCAGGATGGCGATGAGCTGCAGCAGCAGCGAGAACATCAGTGTTCCGACGACCGCCGCCGCGCTGTTGTGCGTGACCGTCGAGAGCAGCAGGCCGATGCAGACGATCGCGAGGATGGGGATCAGATAGACGAGCAGGCTCACGATCACGAGCTCGAGCCCCTTCGGAGCAGAGACGAGCGTGCCTGAGAGGCTCTGGAGGGGGTTGAAGCCCGACTTCAGGCACCCTGCGACGATCGCGACGGCGCCGTCGAGGAGGATCGCGATCACGGCGTACGTCGCCGCGGCCAGCGCTTTGCCACCGAAGACCTGCCCGCGGTCGAGCGAGCGTGTGAGAATCGTCTTGAGCGTGCCGTTGTGGTCCTCTGAGGCGACGATGTCTCCCGCGACGAGAGCCGCGATCAGCGGAAACATCCAGATCGCGCCGAACAGCAGGATCACCAGCGGAACCGCGAGCCCGCTGCGATCGATGTAGTCGCCAAAGGCGACGTCGTGCGGCCCGCCGTGCCTGAAGCTGATGGCGGTCACGAAGATGATCGGCACCGCTACCGCCAGTCCGAGGCCAAGGTAGGTTCGCTTCTGGTAGCGCAGCTTGCGCAGCTCCCAGCGATAGACGGTGAGGGTGCCGGGGCTCACCTCGGCACCGTCTCCAAGGCGCCGTCGCTGCGGCCGCCCGTATCCCCTTCGGTGAGCGAGAAGAACAGGTTCTCGAGCGTGACGGTCTCGGGCGCGAGCATCGTAATCAGGGCTCCCGCTTCAACGAGCGCCTGCGAGAGCTCCGCGGCAGTTGTCCCGTCGGCCGCGAAGCAGATGTAGCCGTGGTCGATTCGGATGTCGGCGAGTCCCCGCTGAGCCCGACAGACGGCGAGCGCGCGCTCATCGTCGGTTGTCGCGAGACGGTAGGTGGCGCCCGCGCCGCGCTTGAGGTCGGCGATCGCCCCCTCGTAGACAATCTTGCCTGAGCGAACGATCGCCACCTTGTTGCACAGCTCCTCGACCTCGGGCAGCAGGTGGCTCGAGAGCAGCACGGTCATGCCTTCGTCGGCGAGGCGGCGAATCAGCACCCGCATGTCGCGCATCCCGGCCGGGTCGAGCCCCGTCGCCGGCTCGTCGAGCAGTAGCAGCTTCGGTGCGCGTAGGAGCGCGCCGGCGATCCCGAGCCGTTGGCGCATGCCGTGCGAATATCCGCCCACGCGGTCGCCGGCGCGATCCGACAGCTCCACGGTCGCGAGCGCCTGGTCGATCCGGCCGCTCGCACCATGTCCGTCATAGGCGGCCAGGAGATCGAGGTTCCGCCGTCCTGAGAGGTAGGGATAGAACTGGGGCGCCTCGACGAAGCCGGCCACGCCCTCGAGCGCGCGGACGCCGAGCAGCGGGTCTCGACCGAACAGCCGCACGTTGCCCGCCGTCGGTCGGATCAGGCCGAGCATCATCCGCAGCGAGGTGGTCTTGCCGGCGCCGTTCGGGCCGAGGTAGCCGTAGACGTCTCCCGCCTGGACGGTCAGGTCGACGCCGTCAACAGCGACGATCTCGCCGTAGCGCTTGACCAGCCCGCGGACCTCGATGGGCGGGTCGGCCGCCACTTCCCTACAGCCCGCGCGCCGCGGCCTCGGCCGCCACCGGCGGCACCGACCCGAGCACCGTGTACGCAACCCCGGAGCGGGTGAAGCGGATCATCGTGCCCAGCGCGGTGTCGAGCTCATCGCCGGTGGCGCCGTTGATCGAGACCGTCGGCAGCTGGAGCTCCTCACCACGGCTGCCCTGCGTGCTGGACGAGGTCGCTGTGGAGGGTGCCGACTGCTCGATCACGGCGATCCCGCCGAGGTTCTCGCCGTAGGTAACGAGCGCGGCGGGGCTCCCGCCCCAATCGAGTAGACGCACAGCGTGGCGCGGGAGGCCGACGAGCGTCGCCGGCGCGACCAGCGAGAAATGCAGCCGTCCGGCGACGGCAGCCGCGCCGGTGACCATTGCTGCACGGCGCTGACCGCGCGCGAGCTTCGTGTCGGCGGCCTTCGCGTGTGCGAGCTTGGACTGTGCGAGCTTCGCGTTCGACCCACCGTCGGGGACCGTGACGGTCACGACCTTCGCGCCGACCGGTGGCGAGACCGCGAAGTCCGATGCCGCGACGGGACCGTAGCTGATGTCGGTGGCCTTCAGCTCGAGCACCGGAGAGCTGTCGCCCTGGGCGTACACCGCGACCCGCAGCGGCACGCCGCGGACAGCGTCCCACCCGATCTTGATCGCGCCGAGCAGCCCGCCGTCGTGCTGCGGCGACACGCGCACCGTGTAGACGGGTTGGCCGGCGACGTCGCCGGGAATGGCGCCGGAGAGGTTGAGGTGCTTGCTCAGGTTGGTGATGTCGGTCTGGATCTCGGCGATCGAGGGAACCGTGTCGTCCGTCGGCGTCGCGGCGGTTCCCGAGCTCGCGTGCTTCGACGTGTCAGCCGGGAGCTGGCCACGGTAGACGGTGTCCGAAGACGGGTCATAGACCCAGAAGCTCCGGCCGTTGAGGACCACCTGAGCGTCGCCGTTGTCCCCCTGGAGCTCGAGTCGCAGCAGCTGATGGTTGGTTGAGAGCCATAGGCGCCCGGTCGCGCCGGTGAGGATCGGGCTCGACGCCTGACCGAGATCCGAGGACTCAATGAGATGGTTCGTGAAGCTGATTCGAGCGCTGATCCCGGTGACCTCGGGCGCCGTCAACGCCCCATGCACGGCCTGCGCCAGAGGCTCTGGCTTCGGCACCGGACCGCCGGAGCTCGCGGCGACCGCGATCGCTGTGCCGCCGACGACGACCGTCACACAGACGGCGATCAGGGCAAGCAGACGACGGGTCGAGATAGTGCGTAGGAATGTCATGGTCAGTCCGCCTTTCTTGTGACGCAGCCCAAGATAGGCGAGGACCTTGAAAACACTCTGACAGATCGGCGGGCTGCGCTAGAGACGCTCGGTGGCCAAGCCGGCCGGCGGCACCGGGCCCTCAGCTGTACACATAGGCCTGACCGGCGCGTTCCCATTCCGCACCGACGGCAAGCAGGACCTCGAGCATCGCCTCGGCCGAAGGGGAGCGATAGCCGACGGGCACCGCGGCCGCGACCTTGCGTACTGGCCCGCGGGCGCCGAGCGAGCGGATGACGACGTCCTCGCGGGCGGATCGAGCGGCAAGGTCGGGTATGAGGGCGACGCCGACGCCGGCGGCGACGAAGCCGAGGATCGCGTGGTAGTCGTCGTTTTCGAAGGCGATCGTCGGCTCGAATCCTGCTGCGTGACAGGCACGCTTGAACATTCGGGCATCGGGACAGGTCGCGGTCGTGCCGAGCATCCACGGCTCGTCGGCGAGGTCCCTGAGGCGCAGCTTGGTGCGTTCGGCGAGGCGATGACCAAGGGGTAGTGCCACGTACATCGGATCGTCGAACAGGTGGACGCGCTCGATCGGCTCATTCGGCCGACATTCGGCGTCGTTGGTGAGCGCGATATCGAGCTCGCCGCACCGAAGGCGCGGGATCGAGTCCTCGGGCTCGAGCATCTCAACGACGAGCTCGACCCCCGGGTAGACATCCCGGAAGCGCGCGATAGCGAGCGGCACGACGCTCGCCGCCGCCGACGAGAACGTTGCCAGGCGCACGCGGCCGGCATCCATCCCTAGGACCGCACGCAGTTCGGTCTCCGCATCGTCGAGTGCGGCGAAGATCACGTCGGCGTGGCGCACGAGCACTTGCCCCGCCTCGGTGAGCCGTGCGCCCTGGGCGGCGCGGTCGACGAGCACCGCCCCGGTCTCGGCCTCCAGCGTCGCCACCTGTCGCGACACCGCCGGCTGCGTGTACCCGAGCGCATCGGCCGCGCCCGAGAACGAGCCTTGCCGCGCAACCGCGCGCAGGACCCCGAGACGGGTCGTGTTAAGCATTACCGTAGGTTATACAGCATTCATCTCGGCCCTATCTGCGTTCATGAGCTTGGTGATCCGAGATTGATGGCTTACTACATTACCTAAGGTTATAGCTTGCCCAACTCATCCCTATTTGCGTTCATGACTCTGGCATGTCATCTTTGGGTTGCGCAACCCCCTCGACGCGCACCAATTTGGTTCTGCTCATGGCGTGCTTCGGCTTGACTGACGCGGGGTGACTTCATGCTGTCCACGACGAGCGAAGGAGAAAGACTGTGAGCGTCACGAGAACATCCAATCCCAGGCGGATCATCCGCCGCATCACCGAGATCTGGTCCGAGCTCGATTACGCGCAGCGGCGCTTGCTGGAGATCACGACGGGCACATCCGGACTCACCCGACGCAGCAAGGACCACCAAGGCCGCGACTGACTCCGAGCGCCATTTGCCAGTCCGGCGTTCAGCGCCGTAGCCGCTACCTTGCGCGGGTGGGCACCAGCCTCGTCTACCGCAGCGCCTATGGCTACGAGCTGCTGATGCGCGTACTCTACGGTCGCAATTACGCCGCGCGGATGAGCGTCGTCGCCGAGCTGGTTCCCGCCGGCGCTTCCGTGGCTGAGCTGTGCTGCGGCCCGGGCACGCTCTATACGCGTCATCTGCGCGGCCGCGCCGGCAGCTACATCGGCGTCGACGTCAACGAGCGCTTCGTCGCCGCGCTGCGTCGCCGCGGCGTCGACGCGCGGCAGCTGGACGTCGCGAACGCGGCCGAGCCGCTACCGGCGGCGGACGTCGTGATCATGCAGGCGAGCCTCTATCACTTCCTCCCCGACGCCGCGGCGATCGTCGATCGAATGCTCGCTGTCGCCCGCGATCGCGTGATCGTCTCCGAGCCGGTGCGTAACCTCGCGACCAGCGACCTCCCCGGCGTCGCCCTGCTCGGGCGACGGGCTGCCGACCCCGGGGTCGGGGCGCACGCGGAGCGCTTCACCGAGGCCACGCTCGATCGGCTGATGGCGCGCTATCGCGAGCGGACGCTCGCGGCATTCCCGATCCCCGGAGGGCGCGAGAAGGTCTACGCACTGGCGGCGGACTCGTAGGCGATGGACGGGCGGGCGGCGTCAGGGACCGTCCGCATGCTTGGGTGCGCCGGCGGACTCCGCGTCCAGTGCGGGCTCCCGTGGCCTCGCTTGCGGCAGCTCGTGCCCCGAGACCGTCGTGTCGACGTCGATCAGGTACAGCGGGCGGTCCTTGACCTGCTCGAAGATCCGCCCAACGTAGAGGCCAACGATCCCGACGCTGAAGATGATGAATCCCGCCAGCAGCAAGGTCAGCACGGCCAAGCTGGCGAAGCCGGGAACACGCTTGCCTGGCTCGACGAAGTAATCGATCACCTCGAAGACGGCGAGGCCGGTGCCGGCGAGGGCGACGAGGAAGCCGACGAGGACGACCACGCGCAGGAGCACCGTGCTCTGGAAGAACATGCCGTCAAGCGCGACCCGCACAAGGCCGCGGAGCGTGTAGCCGCTCTTGCCCGCGTACCGCTCGGCGTGGTCGATCTCGATCGTCGTCGAATCGAACCCGAGCCAGTCGAGGGCGATCATGTACTCCCGGTCGCGGTCGCGGAGCTGCAGGAAGGCGTCGATCACGCACCGCGAGAGCAGGCTCAGGTTGCTGTAGTCGGGTCGGACGTCGGTCTCCAGCGTGAGCCGGCGGTAGGCGCGGCTCGTCCAACGTCGGAACGCCGAGTGTCGCCACCCGCGACGAGTGCTCCGTACGATCTCGTACCCCTCGGCCGCAGCTGCGCACAGTCGGGGGATGTCCTCCGGAGCCTCCTGAAGGTCGCAGTCCATCACGACCGCCCACTGCCCGCGAGCTTGGGCGAGCCCGGCGGTGATCGCGGCGTCCTGGCCAAAGTTCCGGCTGAGGCGAAACGCGCGCACGTGGGGATCGCGGCGAGCGAGCGAGCGAAGCACCTCCCAGCCGCCGTCCACGCTGCGATCGTCCACGAATACGAGCTCGTAGCGCTCTGTCACCTCGACGACGCTGCGGCTCAGGCGCTCATGGAGCGCGACGAGGCAATCCGCGCAGCCATAGACGGGCACGACGACGCTCAGCTCGGTCTCGTCACTGCCCACAGTCGGGTGCGCTCCGACTTCGTCGACGTCGGCCATCGCGAACATTGTCCACGAGCAACGTTGATCGAACCTTGGCTCCTCGTTAGGCCCGGCCTGTGCTGCGTTGCCGATCGCGCCGGTTGCTGTTGGGGCGGCTACCGGGGCTTCGCCGCGACGGTCAGCTGCACTCGCGCATAGTTGAAGCCGTAGGCGCCGGCACAGCTCAGGCCCGGGTCGCAGCCGTCGAAGTTCGCCGCCCACTTCAGCCACAGCGTGCGACCGTTGGCGCTGATCCACTTCTCGGGGATGCCCGCGGCATAGCCGTTCGAGGGTCCGAAGTTGATCTCGCGCGCGACGAACGAGAACGGCCCCCAGGGCTCGGGTGCTTCGAGCATGTCGAGCTCGGAGCCGGAGCGCCAGATGCCCGGCACGGTGTCGGCATATGAGTGGGTGAAGGTGAGCAGGTAGACATGCAGCGGAGCGTCGTAGGACATCTGGGGGTAGGTGATGTGCGCGGCCCACGACGCGATCGGCATTGCCGCCTGCACCGCGCTCGACCAGACCGGAAGCGTGTGGCCGTCCGACTGCTGCCAGCCGGCGAGCCACTGCCAGGTCGCGGGGTTGGTCATCGTCGCGACGCCCGGCAGGGTCCGGCCGAGGATCAGCGTCGAGGCGTTGAACTCACGCTCGGAGTTGATCGCGTAGACATAGCCGTCGGGAGCGGCATCGTCGCGGCCGTTCAGCACCCACGCGAGATTGCCGAGCGGAGCCGGGAACGTCTCGCCGGGCGACGTCCACGTCTCGCCGTTATCGGTCGAGTAGGCGATCCCGGCGAGCCCTTCGAACGGCTGGTTGTGGTTGTAGTTCCAGTTCGCTGTCTGGGTCGCATAGAACACGTTGTCCACGGCGACGAAACCGTCGCTGTAGTACGGGCCGAGCGGGCCCGAATGGAGGCTGGGGTCCTTCGCTATCTGAGCCCAAGTGGCCGGGGGCGGTTCGAGTGGGTTACCGACGAAGCTGAAGTGGATCTGGGGGGGCGAGCCGGTGATGCGCGCGAACGAGTTGCGCCAGAACCCCACTCCGTGGGGGATGTCGGTCCCGCCGTCGTTGATCAGCACATACTGCTGGTTGTTCTGCGCCCACACCGTGGGCAGGATGTCGCCTTTCTGATTGGCCGGCGGAGCGTGGCGCGGACTCGTGAACCTCGCGCCGAGGATCTCCGTGCTCGTAGGGAACGGGGTGTTGTTCGACCGGAGCAGGGCCGCCGGTGCGATGGCCGGCCATACGGCCGCAGTGGCGATCGCGAACGCCAGCACCCTGAACGTCGTAGCACGTAGCGTCACATCACGACGACGCCCAGGTCCACCTCCATGCAGCACCACTTCGAGACTACCGCCTGCGGCGTCAACTGAGCAGCAGAAAGACGACCGGCAAGCCGGCAGGTCCTCGCTCAGCTCGGGCGCGCTTGGCGGATGCGACCGGGGCGGATGCGACCGTGGCGGGCGCGGCGGTGGCCCGCGCGGCCGTGGCCGGTGCGACCGCGGCCCGCGCGACGGTGGCCCGCGTTGCCGCGCCCCGCGCGGGCGCGAGCGTGGCCCGCGGGACTGCCGCCGGCTCGGCCGTGGCCGGCGCGACCGCGGTCCGCGCGAGCGCCACCGTGCCTTGCGCGACCGTGGCGGACCCGACCAGGGCGGGCGGCACCGGCGGCGGCAGGACTGCCCTGCTGCACGAGCACCAGCAGGTTCGCCGGAGCGTGGTGAAAGAACCTGCCCGCGCGCGCGGCGATCTGATCGGTGTCCAGCCGCCATGGATGGGTCAACGTGTACCGCGCGACATCGAAGTTGCGGACCCACTGGCGGCCGAGGAAGCGGGCGCCGAGGGCAGCGCGCATCGGTAGCGCGGGCCCTTCGTGGGCACCAGGCCCGCGGAGCGGGGCCCGCGAGATCGAGCCGACCACGGCGATCTGGTCGAAAATCAGCCGCCGGGTGGCCGGGGGCTGCACCCAGTCGACCCCGCGCAGGAAGATCTTCAGAGGAATCGCCTCTTGGCCACCGGCGATGAGGATCGCCCGCGGTTCGCTCGCAGCTCCGAGCACGCGCGCGACGCCCCGCCAGTCGGCTCGCTGAAAGATGGGATTGCTTTCGATCTCGATCGTCGCGAGCGCGAACACGATCAGCAGCACGGTCGCCGCCGCGGTGCCCACGTCCCGCGCCCTCGGCGCCGCGCACGCCGCCGCGAGCACGACCGAGACGGGAATCCACGCGGGACTCAGGTTGCGGACGAGGAAGAAGTCATCCGCGGGCCTGACGACCCCTAGGACGAGTGGAACGACGATGACCGTCGCGGCGATCGCGCCCGCCACGCAGGCGCCCCGGCGCTCGGGGCGCCGGCCGGCGAGCACGAGCAGGAGCGCCGCGACCCCGATCACGATCGCGCCACCCCACAGGCCCTCGGGGATCCTGACGTGCCGGTAGACGGTGCTGACGCCGAACTCGGTCGGTACCTGCGCGATCCGCGTCAACAGCGGAATATGGTGGATCCAGGACACCCCGTGAGCGGTGTCGCCGGATGCGAGCGGCACGAGCGCGACCTGCCCTGCGGCGAGCGCGCCCGCCGCGAGAACGACGACGCGGGTGCGCGCGCGCCAGAGCAGCCACAGGGCCTCGGGCGCAACGAGGAAGCCGGCAAAGAAGTGCGTCGCGAGCGCGAGCGCCGAGAAGATCGTCCACCAGAAGATGTTGCGCCTCGATGGCTCGCGCTCGGCGCGTATGAACCACAAGAATGACGCGCCCGTCAGCGCGATCAGCAGCATGTATGCCCGAGCCTCCTGCGAGTACCAGATGAGGAACGGGTTGACGGCCGCGAACACGCCGGCGATCACGCCGGCGCGGCGCGAGACCAGATCGCGCCCGCACAGATACGCGATCGGCACGACCGCGACTCCCGCCAGCGCGGACAGCGAGCGCAACGGCGCCTCGCCGGTGCCGAGGACATGCGCCCAGGCCCACGCCAGGATGAAGTACAGCGGCGGTGTGGTCTCGGTATGCGTCACCGCATGCAGCATCGCTCCGAACCGCAGATGAACCTCATACACGGTCAGCGCCTCGTCGGCCCAGTAACTCTGGCTGCCGATCGTGGCGAAGCGGAGCGTCGCCGCAAGCAGCGTCAGCCCTGCGACCACCCACACCTCTCGGGGGATCCGCCTGCCGGCGGCGCGCGCGGCCAGTCGCGGGCGGTTGGTGGTCAGCGCCGGCACCGGGGGGCGGTACTCGGATGTCGTACTCATGATTGGGTCATCTCGAACCGAGGCAGCTCGCTCGACGCCTGCGCGGAACCTGCCGTCCGCGCGGGCGGAAACGCTCTGCCTTATGAGCGGGGTACAGCGACTCCGAGCCCCCAGAAGCGCAGCGAGTTTATTCGCCACGAGCGGTCACGCGGCCAGCAGCTCACGGAGCGCTAACACGACGTCATCCTGGTCGGCGTCGCTGACCTTCGGGCTGAGCGGCAGGCTCAGCGTCCGCTCGGACATCGCCGTCGCGACCGGGAATCGATCGGGCGCAAGGTCGTAGCGCTCGCGGTAGTAGGGATGCAGGTGCACTCCGCGGTAATGGACCCCGGTCCCGATCCGGCGTTCGCTGAGCGCATCGAGCAGGCCGTCGCGCGTCAGTCGAGCCTCGGGATCCAGCAGCACCTGGTACAGGTGCCGGGCGTGACGCGTGCCCTCCGCGGCCGGGCTCGGGGTCTCGACCGGGAGGTCGGCAAGCAGCTCGTCATAACGCTCCCACAGCTCTCTCCGGCGGTTGATCCAGGCGTCCAACCGCGGCAGCTGATGGAGCCCGATGGCCGCTTCGATGTCGGTCATGTTGTATTTGAAGCCCGGCTCCACGACCTCGTAGTGGCGAAAGCCCTCGTCGGAGAATCTCGCCCACGCGCCGAGGCTGAGGCCGTGCAACGCGAGGCGCTCGACGCGGGCCGCGATCAGTGGGTCCCCGGTCGCGAGCGCGCCCCCCTCGACCGTCGTGATGTTCTTCGTCACGTAGAACGAGAACGCCGTCACGTTGCCGTGCGAACCGATCCGCCGGCCGCGCCACTCTGCGCCGATCGCGTGCGCCGCGTCCTCGATCACCACGAGGCCGTGACGGTCGCGCAGCGCATTCAGGCGATCCATGTCGATCGGCCGCCCGGCGAGGTGGACGGGCATGATCGCCCGCGTCGCGGAGGTGATCGCGGCCTCCGCCGCGTCGAGATCGATCAGCCCCGTCCCCGGCACGGCATCGATCAACACGGGTCTTGCGCCTGCGTGCTCGACCGCATTCGCCGACGCCACGAACGTCATCGAGGGCACGAGAACGTCATCGCCGGGGCCAATCCCATGCACACGCAGCGCCAGCGTCAACGCAGCCGTGCATGAGGACAGACATCGCACCTCTGTCGCCCCCACGTACTCGGCCAACATCCCCTCGAATCGCTGCACCTTCGGACCCGTCCCCACCCACCCCGAGCGCAGAGAGGCGACGACCTCGGCGATCTCTTCATCGCCGATCATTGGGCTTCCGAAGACCAAGAACTCTGCTCGCATGCGCCGGCCTACCGGGACTCGAGTAGCGCCGGCGATGCCGGCGCCCCGCACTCGAAACTCCTCGGCTAGGTCACAGCGTCCACGCGCCAGCTAAGCGCACCGTAAAAGCCCGCTTGCGATCTCAGGTGAATCCGCCTGCGGGCTCAGGCAGACTGGCTCGCGCCTTCAGACAGATCCGCCCGCGCGCTCAGGCGGATTCACCGGCCCTGTCAGATCCACCCGCGAGCTCGAGCGAATCCGCCAGGAGGAGGATCGCCCGAGCCCGCAAGTGGCGCCGGTGAGCGTCCGCGAGACAGTGTCAGCAAGCCACCGCCGCGCCCGCGGCGCGCTGGCTGGTGCAGCCACCGTCTCGAGCTTCGCTCACCGACCCGATCGGCCGGCACGAATCCGGCGCGTGCCCTTGGTCCCGGTTCTGGCGGCCCCCCGGTCCCGGCCCGTCGTCACGGTCCCGACTGCGCGCCGGTCGCGGCCTGCGGTCCCCGTCGCGGCTGCGCCCCGGTTCCGGCGCGCGCCGACGCTCGATCGATGTGCAGTTGGCTTCGAACTGTCCATGGTCAGCTGAGTCGCCGGTTCTCAGTGCCCGGAAGCGCGGGCCAGCTGCGCCAGACAACGCTCGACGGCGGGCTTGGATGGCTTCTCGTTGTCGTGTGCGGCGCCAAGCGGCACCTCGAGGTACTGACCGGTGGTGTCGAGCTGAAGCTGCGCGAGGGTGATCTTGGGGGTCATCGGCGATTCCTGTTCGAGGCGTTCGAGGGTTTCTCTCCGGCGGTCTCCCCCAGATGGCGCAAGCCTTCCATCGCGGCGCGGCGGTGAATACGGACGCGCGGCCCAAGATCCAACGGGCGCGCTTGTCCACGGGGCGAGTCCGCCCAGCGCGCCCGGCCCGGACTGTCACCGACGCGCCCGTGGCGCGAGGATCTTGGTCACACTCTCAGATCTTCGGATATGTAGGGGTGATGATGCGGCTCGAGAGTCGTGAGCGATGGTCAGATCGGGAGCTAATCGCCGCCATCGCCGCACGCGACCGGGAGGCGTGCACCGTCTTCTATCGACGCTACCTGCAGAGAACTGTGGCCTATCTCATGCGAGAGACGCACGATCCGGAAGTCACGGCGGATCTCACCGCGGAAGTCTTTGCGGCGGTGATCGTTGCTGCCGGTCGCTACCACCCGGAGACGGAGACGGCGGCTCCGTGGGTGATCGGGATCGCTCGAAACACTCTCGGCGCCAGCCGGCGACGCGGCCGAGTCGAGGATCGTGCGCGACGCCGCCTGGGGCTGGAGCCGATCGAGCTGGATGATTCCGATCTCGACGCCACTGAGGCAATCGCCGGTCCGGAGTGCACCGGCGTCGCCGATCTGGTCGAGTCGCTGCCGAGCGATGAGCGGCACGCGGTCAAGGCCCGGATCGTCGATGAGCGTAGTTATCGGGAGATCGCCGCCGAGCTTCGTTGTTCGGAGCTCGTGGTGCGCAAGCGGGTCAGTCGCGGGCTCGGGCGCGTGCGAAAGCGACTGGCGCAACGCTGATGGCCGGCTACTACGATCGACTGGAAGCTCAGCTGGCTGATGCTACCGAGCGTGGCGCAGTCCGCCGTCGGTTCGCGCCGCGATTGACTGTGCCTCGGTTAAGGGCGGATTTGGTCGTGGTTTCAGTCGCGCTGGCAGTCTGTGTGGCCGTCGCCGCGGTGTTCATCGGTGTAGGTGCTAGCCGCCGGTCCACGAGCCACGGGCGCCCAAGCGCGATCGGGCTCCCCATGATTCGCAACTACGCTCCGGGCACGGTGCCGGCGCTGTCTGGCCAGATGGAGTGCAACACCACCCTGCACTCGCCCGGCGGCGGGAAGTCCCCGACCGGGACCATGCAGGTCAACACGAGGCCCCCCACCCGGTTCGTGTTCTCAATCGCCGCCTCGGGCTTGAAGCCAAACCCCCGCGGAGACGTGTACGCCGTCTGGCTCGTCCCAGCTGTACAGACCACATCTGGCTCTTACGAGGTCATCGAGTCCGCCAAGCCCGAGCTCATCGGCCTGATCAACCCTTCGGTGCCGCGTGACGGGAGGCTCGCAGCCGAAGGTCTGATGCCGCAAGCCGCGGGCGGCGCCGACGAGGTCCTCATCACCCTCGAATCCGTCCCGCTGGCGAAGACGCCCGGGCGGACGGTACTCGAAGGAGATATCGGCTTCTGAACCCGATCCACACCAGAGCCCGAAGCGGGCACGCGGCGACGACCTTCCGCCGCCCACGCTGACGGCACGCCCCCGATCAGCGACCACGAGGACCGACGGGACCGGGGGCCATCCACTGACGCCATTCGCAGTTCCGCCCGAACCCTCCTCAGCGAAAGGAAGCTCCACCGTGCCCATACGCACCATTCTCGGACAACTCAACCACGGCGAGGACCACGACATGCAACCCGCAATGGCACCCTCCAAGCGGCCAGTCACGGCTCTGAGCCTCGCTGTCCTGCTTGTCGGTCTGGTCGGCGCGGTAGCGCAGGCTGCCGGAGCAACCTCGGTCGTGCCACCGGGCGGGAAGGTAGCGGGTGAGGGCTACATCTACTGGTTGAACGCCAAGGAGCAGGTGTTCTTCAGCTCGCCGCCGTCAGGAGCCAAGGTGTGCGAAACCCTACACGCCCCGGGTGGAGCAGTGGCCTTCCTGGACGGTGGGAGCGCTGGTGGCACGATCACGTGCAGTGAGCCGGCGGGGCGGCCACTCTACGTCGACGGCGTCACCAACGAGTGCTCGACGCTCCCCGGGGATCACAACGGCTTTGGCACCTCGCCCGCGGACCTCAAGCGGTGCGCTCGTGCAGGATTCACAGGCGTGAGCGGTACGGCAGTACTCGACGGTGTCCGGATCTCCAACTATCGCAACCTGATCGTCGCCACGAACGCGATCCGAATCCGCGTCCCGAAGCGGAACGACTTCGGGATCAAGGGGCAGACCGGCACATCCGCCGCCTACGGCGAGGGGCTGCTCCTGTCAGGCCTTTCGGTCGGCACGCACACGATCCGTGTCACCTCAACGATCTCGGGCAAGACGTATCCGGTCAAATACAGGGTGCACATCCACTGACGCGATCGAACATCGATCGCCGCGCCTCAGCGCCGCTTCCCGGGTGAGGCGCTTCCCGGTGCGAGGCAGGAGACCGCCGGCGTGCCCGGGTGCCGCGACCCGCCAGCGACGCGCGGCGATCACGGAGACCAGATGATGGGCGAGTCGAGCGTGCTGTTGGAGCCGTTGTAGCCGATCTGGGTCGCCTCGCCGTGCTCCATGAACGTCTCGCACGTGGTGAAGCTCTGCCCGGCGGCGAACGGGTTCGGCGTCTCGGTGTTCGGGCAGGGCGGAAAATAGCCCTCGAGAATCAGGCTGTTGTCCATCTCTCCATCGTGCAGGATGGCCTGCACGGAGTCGGCCGGATCGTTGGTGCTGGTTTTGATCGCCTTTCCGCCTACATTCGTCATCTGGAGCTTCACGTACGTCGGCGTGCTGCCCTTGGGGACACCGGACAGCGAGATGTTCTTGAAGTCGGACATCGACCCCGCGGTGATCGACTCGATCGTCAGCTGGAGCCTGTAGCTGGGTCCGTTGTTGCCGTTCGCCAATGTCGTGTCATAGTCGACGATCGCGGTCTGCCCGGGCTTCAGCATGGTGCCCGGCGCGGTGAGCTTCGCCGTCGCTCCGGACGAGGAACTGGCCGTCGACGAGGTGCTCCCAGCCGTCGAGGTGTTCGCCGCCGTCGAGGTGCTGGCCGGTGTTGAGGTGCTCGCCGGTGCGGTGCTGACCGCCGGGGTGGACGTGCTCGCGGCCTTCTTGCTACTGCTTCCGCACCCGGCCAGCCCGCACGCAGCCACGACAGCCGCGAGTGCGACGCGCGCCGCGGCGCGGCCGACCAGTCCCATCCTCATATTTCTCTCGGTCATCATCCGTCCCTTTCTTACACGCTGTCTGCTTCCGTGTCGCGAACTGCTCGTCCTCCGGGGCCGGCAGGTCACCGGGTTCGTCGATCTCGCGCGGCCACCGTCACGTGGTGTGCTCGACGGTGGCGGTCCCGTGCCGGCTGAGCACGCTTGTCACTGGCCGAGGCGCTCGGGATCCACGTGGCGATCGGTTGGTTGACGGCGAGCGATGCATGCGCTCCGACGTCAGAGCATCGCGGCGCTGGAGAGGAGCGCCACAGCCTGGCACCACTGAACGACGTCATTGCGCACCCCGTCCCCGTTGCGTTGCCCAAAACTACAGACTCTCGGTTCACCGCGACCAAGTCAAATAAGAGCTGACACCGTCGGTATAAACGCGCTGCATACCGGCGGGGCCTGTCCCTCGTGCGGCGCTGTGGCGGGCCGCTGCTCAGATCCGGTTCGTGTAGCTGTCGGCGAGCGCCGCCGCCGACGCAGCGACGTCGCCGATCCCGATGTGGTCGCTGAGGATCGCGGCCGCGGAGGGAGCTGATCCTCGGCCTCCCAGGTCTCGGTGTCCCAGAGGTGCGCACGGAGGATGCATTTCGCGCAGTGCAGGTAGGCCTGATCGACGGTCACGATCAACGCGAGCTTCGCCGCACGCCCGCCCGTCGCCGTCCCCTCGAGCAGCGCCGAGTCGCGAGTCAGCTGCACCCGGCCGTTGACGCGCAGCGTTTCACCGAGTCCGGGAATCAGGAAGAGGAGGCCGACGCGCGGGTTCTCGAGGATGTTCTGCAGCGAGTCGAGCCTGCGGTTGCCCGTGGCGTCGGGGATCACCAGGCGGTGATCATCGAGCACGCGGGCGAATCCGGCCGGCCCGCCCCTCGGCGATACATCGCACTCTCCGCGCGCATTCGCGCTCGCCAGCAGGACGAACGGGCACCGGGCGACGAAGTCGCGGCAATGATCGTCGAGCCGGTCGAGCTCCTTACGGATGGCGCGCTCTGCCGGCTCGGGGTAGATCTCTCTCAGCTGCTCGAGGGTCGTGATCGCATGCGGATCGATGCTCGGATGATCGCACGCGGGGGCGGGGCGGGCCCGCGTGCACCGCCCGAGCACGGGCGGGCTCGGGCCAGGGGCGAGGCGCGCGGCCGGCCACAGTCGGACGTGGCGGCCCTCGAGGTCGCCAAGCGGCATTAGGATCGCACGTCAATGACGCGGCCCCCCGACCTTTCCTATTTCAGTAATCTCTATAGGATTTACGTAATATTGGAGCAGGCGCGGCATGAGGAACCGGTCCTCGCGCGCTTGGCTCTGCCGACCACCACCACAGGAAGGCAACATGAGCGAGACTTTCCGACCCGAGACCCTGGCGCTGCACGGCGGCCAGGCGCCGGACACCGCCACCAATGCCCGCGCGGTCCCGATCTACCAGACGTCGTCCTACGTCTTCGACGACACCCAGCACGCAGCAGATCTGTTCGCGCTGAAGGTGCCGGGCAACATCTACTCGCGGATCATGAATCCGACCTGGGCTGTGCTCGAGGAGCGGCTCGCCGCGCTCGAGGGAGGCATCGCGACGCTGGTCACGGCGTCGGGCCAGGCCGCGGTCACCTACTCGGTGCTCAACGTCGCACGGGCGGGCGACAACATCATCTCCGTCTCCCAGCTCTACGGGGGCACATACAACCTGTTCGCCCACACGCTTCCCCAGTACGGGATCGAGGTGCGCTGGGCCGACGCCGATGACCCCGACGCCGTTGCCCGGCTGGCGGACGACCACACCCGACTCGTGTTCGGCGAGACGGTCGGCAACCCGCGCTTGAACGTGCTCGACGTGCCGGCATGGGCAAGCGCCGCCCACGCGCAAGGCGTCCCGCTCGTGCTCGACAACACCGTGCCGACGCCAATCGGCGCGCGTGTGTTCGAACAGGGCGCGGACGTCTCCGTCCATTCGCTGACGAAGTACATCGGCGGTCACGGGACCTCGATCGGCGGCGCGATCGTCGACAGCGGCAACTTCGACTGGCCGGCCCACGCCGAGCGCTTCCCGGGCCTGACGCAGCCCGATCCGTCCTATCACGGCGTCGTCTGGAGCGACGCCCTCGGACCGGCGGCCTACGTCGGGCGTGCGCGGACGGTCCTGCTCCGCAACACCGGCGCGGCGCTGTCGCCGTTCAACGCGTTCCTGTTCCTGCAGGGGATCGAGACACTGCCGCTGCGGATGGAGCGACACAACGACAACGGTCTCGCGGTAGCGCGGCACCTCGAGCACCATCCCGACGTTGCCTGGGTGTACTACCCCGGCCTCGACTCGAGCCCCTACCGCGAGGTCGCCGACCGCGTCCTCAAGGGAGGCTACGGTTCGCTCGTGACCTTCGGGGTCAAGGGCGGCGCCGCGGCGGGCCGCACGTTCATCGAGCATCTGAAGCTGTTCAGCCATCTCGCGAACATCGGCGACGCCAAGTCGCTGGCCATCCACAACGCGTCGACGACGCACTCGCAGCTCAACGCCGAGGAGCTGGAGGCAGCGGGCGTCACCCAGGAGACGGTCCGGTTGTCCGTGGGCATCGAGCACATCGACGACATCGTCGAAGACATCGACCAGGCGCTCGCCGCCACACGAGCGCCCGCGATCGTATGAACTCAGGCGGCCTCGGCCGCGTCGAGACGCAGCGGGTCGTCACGTTCTCCCGTGACGACCCGCTCGTGCTCGAGTCTGGGGCCACGATCGGCCCGGTGCAGGTCGCATATGAGACGTACGGCCGGCTCGACGAGGAGGCGTCGAATGCGATCGTCGTTTGCCACGCCCTGACCGGCGACGCCCACGCCGCCGGGCACCACGGCGACCCGCGTCGCCGCGGCTGGTGGGACTCGATGATCGGCCGGGGCCGTCCGATCGACACAGAACGCTTCTTCGTCGTCTCGGCGAACCTGCTCGGCGGCTGCAACGGGAGCACCGGACCCTCGTCACCGGATCCCGACGCGGGGCGCCCGTACGGAATGCGCTTCCCGCTGTTCACGGTGCGAGATTTGGTCACCGTTCAGCGCGCTCTCCTCGGCTACCTGGGCATCCGCCGCGCGCACGCCGCGATCGGCGGCTCGCTCGGCGGGATGCAAGCCCTGCAGTGGGCGCTCGACCAGCCCGGGGAGGTGGGGCGTGCCGTCATGATCTGCGCCAGCGCGCGCCTGAGCGCTCAGAACATCGCGTTCTCGGCTGTGGCGCGGAGCGCGATCATGAACGACCCCGACTTCCGTGATGGCGAGTACCTCACCACGAGTCGGCGACCGGAGACCGGGCTCTCGGTGGCACGGATGATGGCTCACATCACATACTTGTCGGAGGAGTCGATGCGGCGCAAGTTCGACCGGCGGCGCCACGAGCCCGAGTCCAAGACGATGACCTTCGAGGTCGACTTCGAGGTCGAGCGCTACCTGCGCCATCAAGCGCAGACGTTCCTCCGACGGTTTGACGCGCTCAGCTATCTCTACCTGTCGCGAGTGATGGACTACTTCGATCCCTTCGGCGACCCGTCACTGGACCTTGGGAGCGTCACCACGCTGGTGCGAGCGATCTCGTTCGACAGCGATTGGCGCTTCGGCTCCGCCCACTCGCGCCACATCGCGGACGTCCTGCGCACGGGTGGCGTCGCCGTCGAGCACGTCGAGATCGGCTCACCGTGGGGCCACGACTCGTTCCTGCTCGAGCTCCCTGACTACCATCGCGCGGTCAGGGAGGCTCTGACCCAGGAGGCGCCGCGGCCCACGACGCTCAGCCGCGCCCCGACCTGATCAGGCCGCCGCGCCGGTGTGCTGTGCCACGGCCGATTTCACCGGGATCCGGCCGATCGCGCGCTCGGCCAGCGCGGTGATCGTCAGGCTCGGATTCACGCCCACGTTGGCCGGGATCGCCGAGCCGTCGCAGACGAGCAGGTTCCGGTAACCGAAGACACGCTGCTCGGAGTCGATCACGCCCTCGTCGCTCGAGGCGCCGATGACGGCGCCGCCGAGGATGTGCGCAGTCGTCGGGATGGACATCATCGCTTCGGTGAGTCCCGCCTGGGCGGTGCCCCCGAGCTCGGCCTGCATCCATTCGGCGAGGCGGTAGGCGGCCGGGATCTTGTCCGGGATGGGGTTCTCGGGGTCGACCGCGGTCGTGAGCGTGACGTTGCCGTTCGGCAGCCTGCGCTTCACGCGCAGGCTCATCGAGTTGTCGAGCGTCTGCATGACGAGCAGGATGACCGTGCGACGGGACCAATTGCGTACGCGCGTGGCGCGCCACGCCGCGCCGGGGTGGCGCGCGACGTTTGCCACGAAGTGCAAGGGCTGCGTGCCTCGGCGGCCTGCCTCGGTCATCAGCGTGAACAGGAGCGACTGCGAGTCGCCGTTGCGACCGTAGGTGACCGGCTCGACGTGGGTGTCCGGGTCGGGGTAGATGCTCGAGGTGATCGCCACGCCGCGGGTGAAGTCGTCGGCGTCGTCGGGGGCCGTCACGGCGAGGATCGACTCGCTGTTGGTGCGCACCAGGTGACCAAGACGGTCAGAGATATTCGGCAACGAGCCCGCAAGCTTGCACCGGAAGAGCAGCCTGTTGGTGCCCAGGGGGCCCGCGGCGAGAACGACACCGCGCGCCGTCAGCCGCTGCTTGTCGCGTCGCGCCCAGGCACCCGATTGCTCGTGCGTCACGGTGTAGCCCTCGGAACCGTCGCGCGCGCCGATCGGTCGGACATCGATCGCGGTGCGCTCCGGGAAGATCCGGACTCCGAGACGCTCGGCGAACCACAGGTAGTTCTTGACGAGCGTGTTCTTCGCCCCGTGTCGGCAGCCAACCATGCACGAGCCGCAGCGCACGCACCCCGTCCGCTCGGGACCGACGCCGCCGAAGAACGGGTCGGCGACCCGCTTCCCGGGCTCACCCAGATAGACGCCGACGCGCGTCTTCGCGTAGGTGTCGCCGAAGCCGTTCTCCTCCGCGTACCGCCTGAGCAGGAGGTCCGCCGCCGTGTCCTCGTCGTAGGTCGTCACGCCGAGCATTCGCTCGGCCTCGTCATACGCCGGCTTCAGCTCCGACTCCCAGTCGGCCAGCCCCGCCCACTGCGGATCGGCGTAGAAGACGGGACGCCCGCGGTAGAGCGTGTTCGCGTAGCCGAGCGAGCCGCCGCCGACGCCGCACCCCGAAGCGATGAAGATGTCCTTGAACATCGTCATCCGCATGATGCCCTTCATCCCCAGTTTCGGCATCCAGTAATAGCGACGGACCTGCCAGGTCGTGTCGGCGAAGTCGTCGTCCTCGAACCGTCGGCCGCACTCGAGCACGGCAACGCGATATCCGCGCTCGGCGAGGCGCAGGGCCGCGACGCTGCCGCCGAAGCCGGAGCCGATCACGATCCAGTCGAAGTCGTAGCCGTCGGCGCGCACAGAGGGACGGAATCCTAGTCCGTCCCGCGCCGGCGCAGCGGGGCCTCAGGCGCTCGCCACCTGTCCCTGGAGCTCGATCTCCGAGGGCAGCGACTCCCGCTCGAGCTCGCCGTCCGGCCCAACCGTGTACGCGCCCATACGCGTCAGCGGCGGCGAGTAGGCATGGATCGTCACCGCCGGCTCGCCGCCGTCGTGGAGCACGCGATGGATCGCGGTTGACGGCACGGTGAAGGTCTCGCCTGGTCCAACGTGGCGGACTCGCGGCTCGGCACCGATGACCAGGCGCTCCTCGCGCACGCACCCCGAGATCACCGCGATCCCACCCGATGACTCGTCGTGGTCGTGATAGCCGGTATCGCTGTCCTCCTGCCAGCAGATCACCCAGGCATTGACCTCCTCGTCTGACCAGATCAGCTCATACATGCGCGCATCGTTCGAGTGGCGCACCAGGTGGCACCAGCGTTCCGGCGTCGCCGCCAGCCCGGCGGCGAAACGCTCGAGCTGCTCATGGCTCAGGCTCATGCCCACGCCCCCCGGCGCTCGATCAGGCGCGCCCCGTTCTCCGCCAGCATCGCCTCGCGTCCCGTTGCCATCGGTTCCACGACCGGGCGGTCCGAGCCGTAGACCAGCTGGCCCGCCCCAACCCGCCGGGCCATCGCCTCGACCGCCACCGGTCCGTAGCTCGAGGTGTCGTAGAAGACGAGCGGGTCGCGCAGGTCGATCGGCGGTCCGCCGCGTGCACCGAGGCGCTCGCTGAGCAGCGGGGCACCCCCGGCGAGCATCGCGAACAGCACCACGAGCTCCGGATGCTCAGCTCGCCCGAGCGCAGCGAAGGTGAGCCACGCCGCCTGCATCTGGGCCACGTAGTCCGTCAGGGCGCACCACCACAGCGGCTCGTTGAGGTTCACGCCTTCGGTCCGGTTACCTCCAACTGAGCCCGGGTGGATGAACACCGGCATCCGTCGCGCGGCTGCGCGCGCCAGCACTCCCGACGACGCGGACAGCGCGTCCCGCCCTGCCAACGCCGGCGCCGGGAGCGAGATCCCGACGCAGCCGCGGCCGAGCAGCCGATCGACGTCATCGGGGTCGAGCCCGTCGAGCGCGACGGGACCCCAGGCGAGGAACTCCTCGGGCAAGGTCGAGACGCCAACGAGATATGCAGCGATTAGCTCCGACGCCTCATCGCGAGGGAGCGCCTCGACGCCGATCGGACTCGACAGGGCGATCGCCGCGATGTCGAGACCGTCGTCGTGCACGAGCCTCGCCCGGCGGACGGGAGCCTCGGTGGCGGTGTCGACGACGTACGGGCTCTCCCCCGCGCAGTGGACAACCGTCAGGCCATTCGCCCGCCGCACGAACGGAACCGCATCACGCGCCGCGAGGGCGTCGAGCAGTTGCTGGGTCCAGATGTGCTGATGAACGTCGACTTGCATAATGAGCTACTTGCGTGACCGTCCCGGGTGATGTGACCGGTCAGGTATCTCGCTCCAAACCAGTCCTCTCCAGACCGTTCCCCGGTCCAGATTAGCCCGTATTCTCCACTATATCAATCAACATTAGTACCTTTACCACTGACGGGACGTCCGGGGGGACGTGGAAAGGAACGGCCGAGGCGTGGCGGAAAGGGACAGCCGAAACGTTGCGAAGGGCCGACCGAGGCGTCACGAAGCGCCGGACGCCGCTTCCGCGGCGCCCGGCGCAGCGGCCACAATCTAGGCTTTGGGGCCTTCGGTCGTGTCGCCGTCGGCGAGGATCCGATACACCGAGCGACGCGCCTGGTCGAGCACCTCGACGGCCTTCTTGGCCTGTTCGGTGCTGCCGGACTGTGCCACCTGGATCACGGCTCCGCCAAGCTGGCGCATCTGTCCGAACAGGGCGCGAGCCTCGTCGGGAACGCCCTGGCCGACCGTGTCCCAGGGCGCCGGGGCGTCCTCTGCACGCTCGGCGAGCTGTGCGCGACCGGCGTCGGTGAGTTCGAACACCCGGCCGCCGTCCTCCTCGCGCGAACGGATCAGGCCCTCGTCCTCGAGCTGCGCGAGCGCCGGGTAGACCGACCCTGGGCTGGGCCGCCAGGCTCCGCCCGATCGCTGCTCGAGCTCCTGCATGATTGCGTAGCCGTTTCGCGGCTCCTGCGCCAGCAGCAGCAGCGAGGCGAGCCGGATATCACCGCGTCGCGCCCGCCGGCCTCCGCGACCGCCACCGCCGCGGCCGAACGGTCCGCGGGGACCGGGCCCAAACGGACCGCCGAACCCGGGACCGGGTCCGCCGAAGCCGCCGGACTCACCGCGGTCGCTGAATCCGTGCCGACCGCCACGGTGATGGGAGGTGAGCACGGCCTGCCATGAGCGGGGCCCGCCGGACCTGCCGTGTCGCTTGCCCGCGCCGCGAGGCGCGGTTCTGCCCGCGCGCCAAGGCGCGGTCTTGCCTGCGCCCGGAGGCGCGGTCTTGCCCCGCCCCCAAGGCGCATCGTAAGTGGGATTGAACGATGTCATGTGGTTCTCCTCTCTAGAGTTTGTCATCGTGCTATCAAGATATATCGTGATCTGTCTTTTGTCAAACAGGGCCCGATGACGCTCGCCCGCCCACGCCCCCACCCGACCGCGCCGATCGGCCATCATTTCGTCTGTGCTCCTCTACGACTCCCAGGTCTCCGGCAACTGCTACAAGGTCAGGCTCTTGCTCGCCCACCTCGGTGTTGACTACGAGCGCCGTGAGCTCGACGTGATCGACCGCTCGAACCGACCGGAGATCCTCGGTGGACTCAACCCGGGCCTGCGGGTTCCGACGCTCGTCTTCGACGACGGGCGCTCGCTCGGCGAGTCGAACGCGATCACCTTCCATCTCGCCGAGGGCACTCCCTACCTGCCGGACGACCGGTTCGAACGAGCACAGGTGCTGCAGTGGCAGTTCTTCGAGCAGTACAGCCACGAGCCGTACATCGCGGTTCTTCGCTTCTGGCTCCACGTCGGGCACATCACCCCCTCGCCACACGAGCTCGAGGCGAAGCGCCGCGGCGGCGATGCGGCGCTTGCGGCGCTCGAGCGCCACCTCCAGGGCCGGCGCTTCCTGGTCGCCGAGCGCTACACGATCGCCGACATCGCGCTCTACGCGTACACCCACGTCGCGGACGAGGCCGGATTCGACCTCGAGCGCTTCCCCGCGATCGTCGCCTGGCTGACGCGCGTCACGCAGCAGCCGGGCCACGTCCCGATCGTCGCCTGAGCGACTCGTTTAGGGCTCGCCTTCAGGTGCCGCGACGGAGAATCACCGAGGGTGCGGTCGAGAGCATGCACTTGACATCTCTCCACAGCGACCAGTTCGCGATATAGAGGTAGTCGATCACGACCATCTCCTCGAGCGACACCCGCGCTGCGCCGAGCACCTGCCAACATCCGGTCATTCCCGGCGAGACGTCGAGCCGGCGGCGCCGCCAGCCACGGATACCGGCATCCTCGTCGGGCACCAGCGGTCGGGGACCGACGAGGCTCATCTCTCCGCGCAGGACGTTCACGAGCTGGGGCAACTCGTCGAGGTTGGTCTGGCGCAGCCAGCGACCAATCGACGTAACCCGCGGGTCCTCGCGGATCTTGAACAGTCCGCGGCGCTCGTTCAACTCCACGAGCCCGCGCTTCCGGGCCTCGGCGTCCTGGACCATGGTCCGGAACTTGAGCATCTGGAACGTGCGTCCCCCGCGTCCCACGCGGGTTTGGCTGAAGAGCATGGGCCCGGGTGAGCCGAGCTTGACGAGCGTCGCGATCAGGCACAGAAGCGGTGCGAAGAGCACGATGGCCACGGCAGCGATCACGAGATCCAAGCAGCGCTTGGTCAGCCGGGCTGATCGTGTCAACCCAAGGCTCGGCACCGACACGGTCGCCGTCTCGAGCGCGGCGTCGACCGTCAGCTCGAGCACCTGCTCGTCGACAGCTCGCCCGCTCGGCGCGATCAGCACGCGACGAGCTCCGTGGGCCTCGACGACGTCGCGGAGGCCCCCACCGAGCAGCGTCGAAAGCGGGAGCGGCTCCTGACCTACGGAGCGCATGATCTCGACCGCTCCCTCGTCAGGGCCGAGAGCTCTGCACGCTTGGTCGAAGGAACTCGGCTGGACTATTACGAGGCAGCGATCGCGCTCCGAGCGCCGGCGGGAGCTCGCGTGAACGCGGCCGTTGCTCGAGGCGAGGTCGGCGTGCCGTCCAATCGCGATGGCGGCAGTGCGGCGGACGCCGCGGAGACGCCTGGCGATGTGCGGCGAGTCGCCGGCTTCACCCACCATTTTGTCCGGCACACCGGCACTTTTGTAGAGCGGCATTACTCCCCAGGGGCAATTTCGCGACGTCCAATCGTGCCCGCCCCTGCCGGCCAGACACGTCCTACGACACCCGTCACGCTATCCCTATACCTGCCTAAGTGCCCCTCTAATGGAGATATTGCACGGGTTACCCGAAGGCCGAACGCACCGCCGCGTGAACGTTCCCCTGCCGCCGTCCCGGTCAACCCGAGCGCGCCTCACGGGCCACGCGCCCAGGGGCCGTCCCAAGCAGGAGCCTATATTGCAGCGATGCCTGAAACGGCACCCTCGACAGGGGATCCGACAAGGACGGCAGAGTCGCAGACGCTGCGCGAGGTCGTGGAGGCGCTGGCCCCACTCGAACGGTTGGCGGGCTCGCCCGGCGAAGAGCAAGCCGCCCGCTCGATCGCCGCTCGACTGTCTCAGGCCGGCTGGGTGGCGGCGGTCGAGGAGGAGCGTTTCCTCGACGGCTACGCGGCCCTGATCGGCGGCCTCGCGGGCGCCGGCGCGGTGGCCGGTGTGGCCGGGCTGGTGCGAGCACTGCGCAAACCGGCGGCGGCCACCGCAGCCGTGGTCGGCGTCGCGATCGCCGATGACATCTCGAACGGCCCGCGTCTCGTACGCCGCGCGACCACGCGGCCGAAGACCACCTGGAACGTGGTCGCGCGCGCTGGCGATCTCGACGCCAACCGTACGCTCGTCGTGCTCGCCCATCACGACGCCGCCCACACCGGACGCATCTTCGATGAGCGCGCGCAGGTGTGGTTCGGCGAGCACTTCCCGGGCATCCTCGAGCGGATCGACACCTCCGTCCCGCTGTGGTGGGCCGTGCTGAGCGCACCGACGGCGGTCGCGCTCGGCGCCGCCCATGGCAAGCGCGGGCTGCTCCGCGCCGGCCTGGCCGGCTGCCTGCTCGCGAGCGCCGTGTTCGCCGACATCGCCCGCAGCCCGATCGTCCCCGGCGCGAACGACAACCTCAGTGCCGTCGCCGTGCTCGTCGCGCTCGCCGAGCGGTTGCGGGCACAACCGGTCGAGGGACTCCACGTCCTGCTCGTCTCGTGCGGCGCCGAGGAGGTGATCCAGGGAGGGATCTACGGCTTCGCTGAGCGGCACTTCCCCGCACTTGACCGGGAGCGGACCTGGTTCTTGAACATCGAGTCCGTCGGCTCGCCGGAGCTCGTGCTGCTCGAGGGCGAGGGGCCCGTGGTGATGGAGGACTACCACGACCGCAGCTTCCGCGACCTCGTTGCCCGCGCCGCCGATCGAGCCGACGCACCGTTGCGCCGGGGCATGCGCGCACGCAATTCGACCGACGCCGTGATCCCCAGTCGAGCCGGCTACCCAACGGCGACGCTCGCGTCGATGGACCGCTACAAGGCGCTGTCGAACTACCACCAGATGACGGACACGCCCGAGAACCTCGACTACACGACGGTTCGCCACGCCCTCGTCGTGACCGAGGCGACGGCGCGCGAGCTCGCCGCGTCGGCGTGGATCACTCGCTGAGCGCGGGTGCGCGCTACAGGTTCCAGCTGGGGAAGTCGCCGTGGGGGATCAGGCGGGTTGGGTGGCCGCCCGAGAAGGGGATCCGCTCGATCTGGCCGTGGCTCGACGGCTGCTCGAATCCGCCCACGGAGATCAACACCGAGCGCCCGCTGCGAGAGATCCCCCACGCGCTGACCGCCTCGTTACCCACCTTGAGCTGTGTCGCGTGTCCGGTCAGGATCGAGACGCTGTAGCCGATGCTCGTGTCCTCGCCCTCGAACTCGGCCGCCAGGCGGGTGCCGTCCGCCGAGAACGCGAGCGGCACGAGACCTTGCACGAGGAGATCCACGTGCGTGTGGGTGATCTGCTTGCGGTGGCTCCCGTCTGACTGCATCAACCAGATCTGGTCGAGCGGGGCGACGCCCTTGCGGAGCTTCTCGTGATCGAACGCGATCCCGCGCTGGCCCCAGACCGGGTTGGCGCTGCGGCCGTCGGTCGTGATCTGCTTCGTCCCGGTGCCGGTGGCCGCCACGGTGAAGATGTTCGTCGCCGCCGTTGCACTCTGCGAAGTGGCGCGCGCGTACACGAGCGTGTCCGAGGCTCCGGGAGCGAAGCTCGCGCCGTCGATCAGGCCCTTGGCCACCAGCTGCTCGGTGCCGGTCGCGGTATCGATGATCGCGAGCCCAAAGCCCGAGAGGCTGGGGCCGTTGTTGCCGTTGAGCGCGACCGCGAGGTAGCGCGAGTCGGGCGACCACGCGAGTGCGACGGCGCTCACCTGGGTGATGTTGAAGTAGGCGGCTGGAGCTTCCCCGTCCGCGGGGTACAGGATCAACGCGTGCCCGCGCGAGGCGAGGTTGCTCGCCGCGACGGTCAGGCCGTTCGGGGAGAGCAGCGGGCCGGTGCCCTTGCCGAGCGTGCGCGCCTGGCCGCCACTCCCGTCGGCGACTGAGACGGAGGGAACGCTCGTCGCGCTCCCCGTGACGTAGGCGATCGCGCCCCCGCTCGCGGACGCCCCGCCAGCCGACGCCAGGCCGGCAAGCACTGCCAGCAGTCCCACGAGCAGCCCGGTCGCGCGCCTCATCGAGGCGGCAACCATAGGTGATCGCCAGGTCGATCACCACCGCGCTCAGGCCGCGAGCGCCTCGACCGGCTCGACCGCCTCGATCGCCTCGATCGCCTCGACATCCTCCGATCCCGAGTCGACGATCGCATCCGGCACCGTGCGCCGCTTGCGGAGCAGCGAGAAGGCGGCGGCGGCGCCCATGAGGCAGAACAGCGCTCCCACCCCGAACGCGAGCTGGTAGCCGTCGCTGAGCGCGGTGAGCGTCGGCACCGCGGCGCGTAGCTCGTGCCTGCTGTAGGAGTCGGCGATCGTGCCGAGGATCGCGAGGCCGAGGGCCCCGCCCATCAGCCGCGAGGTGTTGAGGAGGCCGGATGCCAGACCGCTCTGCGTTCCCGGCACACCCTGGACCGCGGCGATCGTCGCCGCCACGAGCGAAGTCCCCATTCCGACCGTGGCGAAGAGACCGCCAGGAAGGACCTCGAGCAGATACGAGCCACGGGGGCGAACGCCGGTCAGCAGCACCAGGCCGGTGCTCGCGGACAGCATCCCGCCGGTGAGGACCACCCGCACGCTCGAGCGGGCGATCATCCTCGGCGCGAGCGTCGATCCGGCCACGACACCGAGCGTCAGCGGTAGGAACGCCACCCCCGCGCCGAGCGCGTCGTAGTGCAGGACCTGCTGCAGGTAGAGCGTGAGGAAGAACCACATCGAGAACAGCGCCGCATACATCAGCACGACGATCAGGTTCGCCGCCCGCAGGGCCCGCAGCCGGAAGATCGAGATGGGGACCAGCGGGACGCGGGCGAAGCGTGCCTCGACGAGCACGAACAGCGCCAGCAGGACGGCGCCCGCCGCGAACGGGACGAGGACCTGCGCCGAGCCCAACCCGAACGCCTCGCTGCGGACAATGCCGAACGTCACGCCGACGAGCCCGACGGTGACGAGCAGAGCCCCGGCGACGTCGAAGTGGCGGTCGATGTCCTCCCGGCGCCCTTCGACGAGGATCCTCGCGCCCAGGATGACGACCGCGGCGCCCACGGGCACGTTGATCAGGAAGATCGCGGGCCATCCGAACACCTGCGTGAGCAGGCCGCCGAGCAGGGCCCCGGACGCGGCGCCGAGCCCGCCCATCGCCGCCCAGGCGCCGAGCCCGCGATTGCGCTGTGCGCCCTCGGGCAATGAGCTCGTGATGATCGACAGGCTCGCGGGCGAGATCACCGCACCGCCGAGCCCCTGCAGCCCCCGCGCGGCGATCAGCAACCCGCGCGACGACGCGATCGCGCACGCAAGCGAAGTCAGAGCGAAGAGCGCGGTACCGGCGAGGAAGACGCGCCGCCGGCCGAGCAGGTCGGCCGCGCGTCCACCGAGCATCAGGAAGCCGGCGAAGGTCAGCGTGTACGCGTTGACCACCCATTGCAGACCGGTCTGCGAGAAGTGCAGGCCGACGCGCATCGACGGCAGCGCGACGTTGACGATCGAGACGTCGAGGATGACCATGAACTGCGCGAGGCAGACGACCAACAGCAGCAGGTTCGGGGAGGAAATCGAGCGCCGCCGGGGGAGTGGGAGACTTCTGATTGCGTTCACGAAGATAGTGTGCGATGATCCGGATGCAGGTACAAGAGAGGGGTTTATCCTGGTACTAACAGCAACACCCACAATCGCTTCCAACGGCCACGCCGCGAACGGAGCTCGCGCCAACGGGACGCCTGTCAACGCCAATGGCGACCGGCGCCGCGCCGAGCTCGCCGACTTCCTGCGCAAGCGCCGCGCGAGCCTCCAGCCCGGCGAGGTGGGACTGCCCGATGGCGGCCGCCGTCGGACCCCGGGACTCCGTCGCGAGGAGGTCGCCCAGCTCGCCGGTGTTGGTTCGACCTGGTATACGTGGCTCGAACAGGGCCGCGACGTGCGAGCCTCGCTGGAGGTGCTCGAGGCGATCGCGCGCGCGCTGCGCCTCAGCCCGGCCGAGCGGGTGCACCTGATCCTGCTGGGCCGCGGCGAGGAAGCGCCGCCGTGCTCATCGCCGGCCGAACGGGTCTCCGCCACCCTGCGCCGAATCCTTCAGAACCTGGGGCCCAACCCCGCGTTCGTCCTCGGCCGGCGCTGGGACTACCTCGCCTGGAACCCTGCCACGAGCGCCCTGTTCGGCGACCTCGGCAGCGTTCCTCGGGCGGCACGCAACCACGTGTGGCTGACCTTCATGGATCCCTCTCGCCGCGAGCTGTTTCCGGACTGGGAGCAGAGTGCGCGTCTGTGCGTGGCCAAGTTCCGCGCCGACAGCGCGCGCCACCTCGGCGATCCGGGGTTCGAGGAGCTGATCCACGCCCTGCGCAAGGCGAGCCCGGAGTTCTGCACCTGTTGGAAGCGCCACGAGGTCGCCCGAGGCGGCGGCGGTCGCAAGGAGCTTCGCCATCCGGTCGCGGGAACGCTGGTGTTCGAGCACGCGGTGTTCGGTCCCCAGGAAGCTCCAGACCAGCGGTTGATCCTCTACACCCCCTTGCCCGAGGCCAACACCCAGGCGAAGCTGACGGCGCTGCTCGCCGAGTAGCGCGTAGCCGCGGTTCCGTGCGCGGCAGGCCGTGTCCGGCTACCGAGATCCGCTGCGCCCGGGGCGCCAGCTCTACCTCGCTCGCGCGCTGAGGGCGGCGGCCGTCGATCCGTTCGAGGGTGTCGAGAAAGCCAGGGAGAAGCTCGCGGCGCAATACGAGCGCGCGCGCCATGGCGGCACACTTGCTCCACCGCCGGGTACCTACCGTGTCGAGGCCGGGTGGGAGCAACGGCTCCACGAGCTGTGCGGGGAGGCGTGGCCGTGTCCGCTGGCCGGCGAATTCAGCCGGCTGTGGTCGGATATCGTCGAGACGATGTCGCGCCGTGGCCTGCGCGTCGGACGCCAAAACTATGGGGGTGACGATGACGGCGATCCGGGACTCGTGCGCGCCACGTGGTGCCTGACGCGGCACCTCCCGGCCACGACCATCGTGGAGACCGGAGTCGGGCACGGCGTCACGAGCCGCGGCGTGCTCGAGGCGCTGCTCGCCAACGGGGCCGGGCATCTGTGGAGCATCGACCTCCCACCCCTGACGATCAGCGCTCGAACCCCAGAGATCGGAGTTGCCGTGCCCGGGGACCTGCGCGAGGGGGACCTGCGCGCGAGCTGGTCATACGTGCGCGGCTCGAGCCGCCGGCGACTGCCGGCGCTGCTGAGGGAACTTGGAGAGATCGATCTGTTCGTTCACGACAGCCGTCACAGCACGCGCAACGTCTTGTTTGAGTGCGAGCGGGCTTTCGCCGCCCTCCGTCCGGGAGGCTTTCTCGTCGTCGACGATCTCGATGGAAACCGTGGCTTCACCCGGTTCATATCACGCCAACCGCAGGCGGACTGGATCGTGGCAGAAGCAGACGACCAGCAACGATGCTTCGGACTCGCCCGCAAGCGGGCGAGTCCGAAGCACCGAAACGGCTAGCGGCCGCTCGAGCTCAGCGCGATGGTCCCGCGCGCCTCATGCATGATCGAGCTCACCCCTTGCGCGGCGCGAACGGTTGAGGGGGCCGCCGGCGCGCGGTTAGGACTCGGGCTCGATGCCCAGGGCCGTGGCCAAGCGCTCGAGCAGTGCGCGCTGCGCGTCCACGATTCGCTCGCCCGCCTGCGCGAGCGTGAACCATTGGGCGCGGTCGACCTCGGGGAATTCGCTGATGCGCCCCGAGCGCGGCGGCCACTCGAGCGCGAAGGTGTTGCTTCGGATCGCGCTCGCGTCGAGGTTGCCGGGAGCCCCCCAGGCGCGGACGCGCTTGCCGCCGCGCTGACGCACCTCGCCGAGGTCGACGGGGAGGTCCTTCGGCGCGGGCGAGCCGAGCTCCTCAGCGAACTCGCGCCGCGCGGCGGCCGCGGGATCCTCATCGTCGGCGAACTCGCCCTTCGGGATCGACCACACTCCGGCGTCCCGGCGCGCCCACAGAGGACCACCGGGATGCACGAGCAGAACCTCGAGTCCCACTGTGCCCGAGCGGCGGTAGAGGACGATCCCGGCGCTACGAGCAGGCATCGCTAGTCGCCGCGGCGGTGACACGAGGACGCGGAAGGTTTCCTGTCCGCAGCGCGTCTTCATGTTTCGTAGAGCACCTTCCGCCATCCAAAGGAGACCGCACGTGCACATCAAGCATTCAATCGTTGTCGCCGCCGTCGTGACGGCTGCCATCCCGGCTGGGCTACTCGGCGTCGGAGCCGGCGCCTCGATCGCCCATAGCGCAGTCGATCCGGTCGCCCACGCGGCGAAAGCGCCGACGGTGGCCCTGCGCAAGACGAGTCTCGGCAAGGTCCTCGTCGCCGGCGCCAGCGGCCGCACGCTCTATCTCTTCTCCGAGGACGGGAAGAACAAGAGCAATTGCACGGGCCAATGCGCCCAGGTCTGGCCGCCGCTGCTCGTGAGCGGCAAGCGGAGCGCAGGCAAGGGGATCTCGGCGTCGAAGCTCGGTGAGATCAAGCGTGGCGGCAGCCACCAGGTGACGTACGCCGGCCACCCGCTGTATGAGTTCGACGGCGACTCGGCAGCCGGTCAGACCAACGGCGAGGGCGACAACGGCTTCTACGTCGTCTCGGCGTCCGGGAAGGCCATCAAGTAGCCGGCGGCGACGGCGCGCCGCGGGCCGAGGCCGGCTCCCAGGAGTGGGGGGCCGCGGCCGCGCCGCCGCGAGGCGATTGGCTTCAGTGCTGAGCGAGCACGTGGGCGGGCGAGACATGGGCTGCGCGCCACGCGGGATACAGGCCCCCGAGGACGCCGATGAGCACGCCGACGAGCAGTGCACGCCCGAGATCCCACGCCGTCACTTGGGGGGAGACGAACGCCTGCGCGCCGAGGGCGTGGACGAGCAGCCCCGCACCGAGCACTCCGAGGAGCAGTCCGATCGCTGCTCCGATGACGGTCGTGACGATCCCTTCGGTGAAGACTCGGCCCGCGATCTGCGGGCCGCTCCAACCAACCGCCGACAGCAACGCGAACTCTGAGCGGCGCTCGATCACCGACATCAGCATGGTGTTCATCACGCCGATGCCTCCGATGAGGAGGGCGAGCACGGCGATGACGAGTGCCGCGTTGGAGATCAGCTGCCCGCTGACGCCGGCCCGGGTGGCCTCTTCTGCGTCCGAGATGACAAGAATCCCCGGGAACCGCCGGGTGATGATCCGTTTCGCGCTGGCCTGCGCCGTTCCTGAGTCGAGCTTCACCGGAATTGTCGTCGTCTCCCCGATATGGCCGCTGATCGCCTGAGCTGTGGCGAGCGGCATAAAGGCACCCGCGTCTTGGTAGGCGACCCCGATGTGGTAGATCCCGACGACACGCAGCTTGCGGTGAGCGACCGCGAGGGTCTCGCCCGGAGCGATGTGCAGCTGCTTCGCTAACTGGTCGCCGACCACGATCTCTTGCGAAGTGCGGTACATGTGCCCGCTGGTGAACACCAATCGCTGCGTCAGGAAGCTGTTCGGATCGGCTCCGAAGACGATCGCACCTGGCGCCTTTTTCACATCCTCGACGAGCAACACGAGCGCCGTCGCGGCGGCGATGCCGCGGGTGCGGCGCAGTGCCGGGATCAGGCTCGTGGGCAGGACCGAGGTTGTCGGATCGGCGGCGTCTTTCTGGAACAGGCCGAGGTCCGACGCGCCGAGGTGAAAGAACTCACCGGCGCTTTGCTTTGCGCCTCCGGCGACGGCGAGGAGTGCGACGATGGTGGCGATGCCCAGGGCGGTGCCCAGCGCAGTGAGGAGCGTGCGTCCGGGCCGATGTCGCAGGCTGCTGAGCGTGAGGAGAAGTGTGTTCACGCGACTCGTCCGGGCGCGAGCTGGCGCTCGACCGGCGGGACGATTCGACCGTCGACGAGGTGAACGGCACGATCCGCGTGCTCCACGAGGGTGGCGTCGTGGGATGCGATGAGCACCGTCGTCCCGCGGCGCAAACGCACGGACCTGAGCAGCTCCCACACCTTGCGCGAGGCCGTGGAGTCCAGCGATCCCGTGGGCTCGTCGGCCAGGATGAGGCGTGGATGCCCAGCGAGCGCGCGGGCGATGGCGACGCGCTGGCGCTCACCTCCGGATAGGTCCGCGGGTAAGGCGCGGGCGCGGTCGGCGAGGTCGACCTCCGCCAGCAGCTCCGCCGCTCGCTCGGCGCGCTCGCGTCGTGGCATGCGTGCCGCGACGAGCGGCAGCTCGACGTTCTGCTGCGCGCTGAGAGCAGGCAGCAGGTAGTGGAGCTGGAAGACGAATCCCACGGTCGCGCGCCGGAACCCAACCGGATGGGAGAGCTCAGCGACCGACACATCGTCGACGTGGATCGAGCCCCTCGTGGGACGATCGAGACTGCCGATGAGCTGCAGCAGTGTCGTCTTGCCCGAGCCGGACGGGCCGGTCAGCGCGACGAGCTCGCCCGGCTCCACGGCGAAGCTCACGTCATCGAGAACGAGCGCTCGCCCATAGGCGCGCGAGACGTGGTCAACGACAACGCGCGCTCCGGCCATCGACTAATGGCGAGCTTCGACAGCCCAATTGAGATCTGCGGTGCCAAACTTCGTCTTCACGATGACCCGCAGCGTCAGTGGCTCGCCAACCGCGTCGGCGGGAAAGAGCAGATTGTCGTGATAGACGCCGTGCCTGAAAGAGTGCCCGGGCTGGCTGCTGACGACCTGGCCACCGAAGAGGAACTGGTATCGAACGCTGCCGCCGAGCTTGGTCCGACCGCGCGTGGCGGTGACCGTGATCGGCCACTTCTTGCCCGCCGTGGGCGAATGATTGGGCGCGTGCAGCCGCGCGGTGAACGCCGCGGCCGACGCACCGGCGGGCAGGGCGAGCGCGAGCGCCGTGAAGATGAGAACGAGCGAGGCTCGCCACCTCGAATGTGCAGCAGCGAAGTGCTTGGGAGACCGCATCACACCCTCCTATTCGCGTACGGCGAAGCACGGAGTCCCCGCCGTTGCTTGTGGACTACCAAAACGTCCTTCTTACCCAAATGATATTAGATGGGACTACTATCCGACCTCCTATGAGCGCCCCAAGCGAGATGTCGGCGCCCGCCATTCCGGCTCACGCGACGGTGCTCATCGCCCGCGTCGCGCGCGCTGTGCGCCAGCGGTTCGAGCTCACGCTCACGCCCCTCGGTCTGCGCCAGCGCCACGTCGTCGCGTTGAGTTATCTCCGCGGTCACGGTCCCACGGCGCAGCAGACGCTCGCCGACCGGCTGTGCATGGACGCGAGTAGCACGGTCTGCCTGCTCAACGAGCTCGAAGACGGCGACCTCGTCGTGCGCCACCGCGACCGGAGCGACCGGCGGCGCGGGATCATCGAGCTCTCGCCCCAGGGCGAGCTCGCGCTGCGCGAGGTCGACCGTGCTCTACAGACGGTCGAGGACGAGATCCTCGCGAACCTGGACGCCGGCGAGCGTACCGTGCTGCACGGCTTGCTCGCGCGCCTGCACCGGGGCGAGCCGGACTACGGTCTCGCGGCCAGCGAGGGATGAGCTGAGCGAGGGCGCCGCGCGGGGAGCGCCCATGCGTGCCGACCATCTCGCCCACGTCAGGACCGTGAGCGCCCGTGCGTGCCGACCATCTCGCCCACGTCAGGGCCGTGAGCGCCCGTGCGTGCCGACCATCTCGCCCACGTCAGGGCGGCCCAGGCAGAACGCCCCGCCGCCGACGACCAACACGCCGATCGCCAGGACCGCGCCCCCGCCCGGCGTCGAGCTCCAGCTTTGGCGGCCGAGCAGCCCCACGAGCAGCACGGGAAGCGTGATTTGCACGCCGCTGACGATCGGCCCCACGCGGGAGGCCGGCAACCGCTGCAAGGCCGCGGACTCAGAGGCCACGGCCGTCAGTCCACAGACGGCGACGGCGAGAACGCCACCGATGGCGACGAGGAGACGATGCGACCAGGCGGCGGCGACCGAGTTGGTGGCCAACGCGACGAGCGTGTCGCCCGCCGCCGCCGCGCCAACGAGCCGCCACGCGGACGTGGCGCGACCGAACTGCGGCGACGCGAGAACGACCACGAGACCGGCGACAGCGACGGCACTCCACCCGTCGACCGGGAGGTTCACCGTGCCCCCGGGGGCACCGACCACCACGATCACGACACCGCCTGCGACCAACGTCACCCCCACGTATTGGCGCATACCGACGTGCTCCCCGAGAAAGACCCGAGCGCCGACGGCGAGTCCGACGAGACCGAGCGCCAGCAGCGGCTGCACGACCACCAGCGATACGAGCCGCAGCGCCGCGAGCTCGAGCACGAACGCCACTCCATTCAGTCCCATCGCTGCCAACCACCAGGGACGTCTCCCCAAGCGGCGAAGGAACGACACACCGGGCCGCGCAACGGTGCTCACCTGCCGTGCCTGCGCGGCGAGCAGCACGTAGGAGACCTCGAACGTACCCGCGGCGCCTACACCGAGCAGCACGCCGGTCGCCCGGACACTCATTCGCCGACCGCGGTCACTTCCCCGAGCGGACGGGAAGGCTGCGAGTGGTGATTCTCAGTGCGGACATAGGAGAGGGACACACTACGGCCGCTGGGCTGCAGTGTGGGCCCACCCCGGCATCGACATGCACCTGCTCTCCTGGGCCGAGTCCCGCGCCGAGGTCGACCGCATCGCCGGCCCCGGCCGTGCGATCGCGGTTCGCCCGCTCGTCGACCGGCGGTTCCGGCACGCGCCCCCTGGCGGCCAAGCACGACGTGCGATTGATCTCCCCGAGCGCGCGCCCGTCGTGCTCGTGTCCGGCGGCGGATGGGCGATCTGGGTCGCGCACGTCCGCAACCACGCCACAGACGCCGCGCCTCAGCTGGGGGCCGGCTCGGGCAGCGGGACCTCGCCGCGAGCGCCGACCGAGCCGCTCGCGCTCGCGGACCCTCCATCGCCTTCGATCCCCAGGTGCGGGAGGCGTCGCTCGAGCCCGCGTGGGAGCCACCAGTTCGCCTTGCCGAGCAGCAGCATGACTGCGGGCACGAGGACCGAGCGGACGATCAGCGCGTCGAGGAACACCGCGCTCGCGAGCCCGACGCCGAACAGGTCAATGATCCGGCTTCCGCCGAGGATGAAGGAGCCGAATACGAGCACCATGATCGCGGCGGCGGCGGTGATCGTGCGACCGGTGGCGGCGAGTCCGTGGCTGACGGCCTCGGAGTTGTCGCCGCGGCGATGCCACTCCTCGTAGATTCGGCTGACAAGAAACACCTCGTAGTCCATTGAGAGGCCGAACAGGATCGCGAACATGAGCACCGGCAGGAAGGCCTCGATCGGTCCCGTCTTGTCGATGCCGATCAGCGAGGCGCCCCAGCCCTTCTGGAATACCGCCGTGATGACGCCGAACGACGCGCCGGCGGAGAGCAGGTTCATCAGCGCGGCAATTGCCGGAACCACGAGGCTCCGGAACACCGCCGTCAGCAGCAGGAAGCTCAGCACCACGACGATTCCGATGAAGAAGGGCAGCTTTCTCGACAGCACGGTCGCGAAGTCGTCGAAGATCGCCGTCTCGCCACCGACGAGGACGTGCACGCCGGTACCGCGCTCGGCGCCCGGCACCACGCGATCGCGCACGGTGCTCAGGAGATTGGACGTCGAGACGGCCTGGGGTGATCCTTTCGGATAGACGTCCGCGGTCGCGACTCCGGCCCGCCCGTCGTGGCCGGGAAGGAAGACCGGGGTGGTCGATCCGACCGCGCCGTGAGTCCCGGCGACGGCACGCTCGACGCGGATGAAGGCCGCGCGCTGCGCTGCCGAGTCGACCTGGGCGACGAGCTGAAGCGGTCCGTTGTAGCCCGCGCCGAAGCCCTCGGCGAGCAGGTCGTAGGCTTTGCGCGTAGTCGAGCCCGACGGGTCGGTGCCGGCGTCGGAGGCCCCGAGCCGCATCGAGAAGAACGGGATCGAGAGCACGATCATCACCCCCGCGGCGATCGCCGCGAACGGCGCCGGACGGGCCTTCAGCCAGCCGGCCCAGCGTGCCCACGCCGGCGATTCGTCGGTGATCGTCAAGTTCCGTGCCCTTAGTCTGCGCCGCTCGCGCCGTCGCAGAACGCGGGAGCCGAAGAAACCGAGGAGCGCGGGCAGCAGCGTCAGCGCCGCGACGACCGTGAACGAGACCGCGATCGCGGCGGCGATCGCGACGCCGTAGAGGAAGCTGACGCCGAGTGCGAACATTCCCAGCAGCGCGATGCACACGATCATTCCGGCGAACAGCACCGCCCGGCCGGACGTGTCCAGCGCCTCCACGACCGCGTCCTCGCTGCTCAGTCCGCGCAGCATTCCCTGGCGGTAGCGGGTGACGATGAACAGGGCGTAGTCGATGCCCACGCCGAGGCCGATGAGCAGTGAGAGCTCGGAGCTGAACGAGGCCATCGTGATGACGTTGGACAGCAGCCCGATCGCGGCGATGCCGGTGCCGAGCGAGAGACCGGCGGTCAGCAGCGGGAGCAACATCGCCGGGAGCGAGCCGAAGACCAGGAAGAGCACGATCGCGGCGGCGAAGAAGCCGATCCCGACATCCTTGGAGCCGCTCTGCGCCGCGCTCTCGGCAATCTGACCCTCGACCTCGACCTCGACGCCGTGACCGCTCCCCGAGCGCGCTGTGCTCACGAAGGTCTTGGCGGGCTGTCCGTTGACCGAGCTCCCGAGCACGTCGAAGGTGACATTGGCGAAGGCGATCTGACCGGAAGGCGAGATCTGGTGGCCCCCGCCCGGCGCGTACGGAGAGCCGACGACGGAGACGTGGGGCAGGCGCGCGACGGCCGCGAGCATCGACTGCACCTGCGAGCGCACGGCAGGAGCCGTGACGCGGCCCCGCTTGACCGCGACCACGATCTGCTCGTGGTCGCCCGACTGCTTGGGTGCGTTGCGCTGAAGCAGGTTCAGCGCTTCGAAGCTCTGCGTGCCCGGGAGGTTGAAATTGTTCTTGTAGTCGCTGCCGGCACCGACATGGATGACGGTCAGGCCGACCAGCGCGACGAGCCACGCGGCGAGCACGAGGCGGCGGTTCTTGAAGCTCCAGCTGGCGAGGGATCTCATTGGCTATCCGATGTAAAGGGCGGTCCGAGCGCGCGAACTGCCCGCCACTCGAACCGTCCGCCACTGGGCAGCAAGGGTAGGGATCGACCCTGACACAACTCTGACAGCGTCGAGCTCGCCCGCGGTTCCGGCTTGCTCAACCCGTTCGCTGCCGCTACCTTGCCGCCTGCAAATGCACACACCCGGGGGCGACCGCGCTCGACGGAGAGCGGAACGGCGCGAACGGCGGCGCAGCTACGGGCACCAAGCAAGGAGAGGCGCCTCATGTCCAGGTTCGACGATGATCCTTGGTCGGATCCGATCGGTCCAACGCCGGACCGACCGGCGCGTCGGGGGCCGTCACCGAAACTGATCGGGGGCGTTGCAGCGGCCGCGGCGCTCGTCGTCGCCGTCGTCATCGCAGTCGTGATCATCGGCGGCGGCAAGACGAGCCCGAACGGCAAGCCGATCGCCGGCGCGAGCTCCAACGGCAGTGCTGTCAAGACCGCGGCTGGAGGCGGGACCGGAGCCGGGACCACCGCGACAAGCGGAACCGCGGCGACGGGCGGGACCGCTACGACGGGCGGGACCACTTCTACCGGGGGGACCGCGGCGACGGGCGGAACGGCGGCGACGGGATCGAGCACCTCGGCCTCGGCATGCTCGAAAGTCGACCCCACCTTCGCGGGCTCCACCGCAAACGTCGGCGCGGGGACAAAGGTCTTCGACCAGCTGATCAACTACCAAGACTGGGCGGGTGGCCCAGCCAGCGATCCGTCCAAGATCTTCGCGTCCAACGTGGTCCAGTGCGGCTTGAACTCGCCTCGGTGCGGCATCGTCAGCGGCGTCAGTAACGTGGCCGCGGCGTACACGAGCTGGCAGAACGACGACAGCTCTGCCTTCGACTTCGAGATCAACGCCGATCCCACGGAGATCCCGATCAGCGGGGACACCGCGGAGGTCCAAACGACCTTCAACCTCACCGACGCGAAGAACGCGAAGGCTTATCCGATCGAGTTCGTGCTCGTCGACACGGGCGGGCAGTGGCTGATCAGCAATATCAGCGCAGCATGCGCGTCCTGAGTCGGCATGCGCGCGTTCCCCCTCAGTAGAGCAGGCCGACCCGGCCCAAGCGCCCGGCGGCGAGCCGCAATGCCTCGAACGTGCGCAAGCGCAGGCCCTGCTCCGCCTCCCAGCGCTTGACGATCTCGGCCTCCCCCGAGCGCGATACGTCGTCGAGAACGACGAGCGAATCGGTGTGCAGCGCCGGACGAAAGAAGCCGGCCGCCGGGTAGCGGTCCGTTCGGTGCCGCGGATCCTGCGCCGGCGGCCCGTCCACGAGCAGCAGGTCGATGGGTGAGTCGAGCAGCCGCTCGATCGAGGCCCGCGCGTACCACATCACCTCGCTGTCGCCCACGCGCATCTGCTCGAGCGGCGCGTGGACGAGCTCGACATGCTCGGAGAGGCGCTCCGAGGCGAGCAGGGACCTCGTTCGCTCGATCCAGGCCGGGTCGTGCTCGATGCAGATCAGGCGTCCGCCAATCGAGCGCAGTGAGCTGGCAAGGAAGACAGTCGAGATCCCGGAGCCGCACTCGACGGCGGACCGGAGATTGAAGAGGACGACCTGCTGGAGGATGAACGACATCGCGCTCGGCTTGAGCGTGCCGGCGTTCCAGGGCATGAAGCCTCGCACCAGCGGATTCAGCTGGATGAGCGCCGCCAGATCCGCGTTGTCGTACACCGTGCGGCACTGCTACCGGATCGGCGTTGTCCTCGCGCGCGACGCGAGGCCTCGCGCGGGGGACGCACTGCGCGGTCGCGACGCGTGCGCGCGCGAAACGTGCGGTCGCGAGGCGCTCGGACGCGACGCGTGCCCGCGGGACGCGTGCGCGCGCGCCGCACCGGTCGGCCCAGCATCGATCACGGCGGTCGTCCCAGCATTGCGTGGACGGCGTCGGCACCCATGCCCGAGAGGTCCACGGGAAGCACGATGCACAGGCGGTCCGGCCGCTCCTGGACCACCGTCACCTCCAGGCGCTCGGGCAGCTCCACACCGAGCAGCTCCGACACGGCCGCCCGCGGCGTCTCGAGTAGGCGCGCGCGAAACTCGGGATCGGTCTGCGCCCGCGCCAGGATACGTCGCTCGAGGTCCGTCCGACCCGTCGGCACGGGTAGGTATCCCATCCGCCTAAAGCTACCGTGCCATGGCGGCGACCACTACACTCGCCGCCATGCGAGCGAGAGTCACGAACGACTCGGCCGAGTGAGCGCGCTCGGAGGTCACCCGCAAGCCGCCGCGCAGACGGTGCATCCCGGCGGAACGAGCGTGGGCGCCGAGACCACGGTGCCCAAGAAGGATCCCCGGGTCGCGGCCGAGATCGAGCAGATCGCGACGCTCCTACACGCCGCAGGCCGCGAGAACGATGCGACCGAGATCGTCCGTCAGTTCAAGGCGCCTTCCCACGCCAAGCCCGCCCTGTTCGTCGCCGGCGAGGACAAGCGGGGCAAGAGCTGCCTTGTCAACGCCCTGCTCTCGCGCCCCGATCTCTCGCCGGTCGGCGTTGAGGTCGTCACAGCCGCGCCGATCACGTTCACGTACGCGAAGGAGCCGTGGGCGAAGGTGTTCCACTACGGCGAGACCCAATCGACACCGGCGGAGTTCGAACAGGCTCGGGCGCTGGCGACGGTCGCCGGCAATCCACGCAACGAGCAGAACGTTCGCGCAGTCCAGCTCGCGACCGACAGCCCGCTGCTGCGCGCGCTGAACCTGATCGACACCCCCGGCGTCGGCGGCCTGGACTCGGGTCATGGAGCGCTCACGATCCAATCGCTGCGATCGGCCGATGCCCTGGTGTTCGTCACCGAGGCGGGAGCACAGTTCCGCGCGCCCGAGCTGTCCTTTCTGCGACGGGCATCCGCCCGCGTCGACACCGTGATCCTGGTCCTGACCAAGATTGACCTCCACCGCGGCTGGCGGACGATCCTGGACGACGACCTCACGATCCTGCGCGAACAAGCGCCGCGGTTCGCGAACTGCCCGGTCGTACCGGTGAGCAGTGTGCTCGCGCTGCGCGCGCTCCAGGTCGAGGATCCAGAGGACGCGGACGAGCTCCGCAAAGAGTCGGGATTGACGCAGCTCGAGGAAGTGATTCAGCGCCACGTGGTGGACCGGGCATTCTTACTTCGGGACGCGAACCTGCTGCGGGCGGGACACGGCTCGCTTGGCGGCGTGATGCTCGGCGTCAGGCAGACGCTTGCGGCCGTCGGCAACGACAGCGCCGCGCGCGCCGCGCTCGAGAGCGAGCAGGCGCGCCTGCAACAGCTGCAGCAGGACCGCTCGAAGTGGCCGCAGCTGCTCGATAGCGAGATCCGCAAGCTCACGCTCGAGCGCTCGGCGCTCGCGACCCGTGGCACGGTGGAGATCAAGGGGCGCTACGACGAGCGGCTTCGGAACGTCAAGAAGCACGAGTTCGACTCGCTTCCCGGAGAGTTCGTCGCCGATCTCACAGCGCTCGCCGCGCGGCTGAACGAGACCGCCGCTGACCGCCTCACGGCACTCGTGGACAAGCTGCTCGCCGATCTCGACGAGACGACGCATCTGGACGAGTCGATCAGACAGGTCACCGGGGATGCCTTAACGGCCGAGCTGGCGGATTCGTCGCTGGGCGACTTCGGCATGAACGTCAACGACAAGTTCTCGGTCCTGTCGAGCTTCTCGAGCGGGCGTTCGCTGGGCTCGCTCGCCGGTGCCGCTGCGGGCGCGATCATCGCGCCGCCCGTCGGTCTCGCGCTCGGCCTGGGGTTGGGCGCGATGTTCGCCTTCTCCGCCTTCATGACAAAGGACCAGCACGCCTTCGTCGCCGCCTTCCAACCGTGGTCGCAGGCCCAGATCTCGAAGGCGCAGGTGACGATCAACACCAGCTTCCAGCGAGAGATGATCGACGTGCAGATGGAGCTGCGCGAGGCCGTCGGACAGACGCTGTCCGACCGGGAGCACGAGATCAACGCCTCGCTGAAGGCCGCCAAGGAGCTCCAAGCCGCTGAAGGCGGCAAGCGGAAAACCGAGCAGGCGCGACTGCAGAAGCAGTTCGACGACGTGCGCGCCACCCGGACCGCGATCGAGCAACTGCTCAAGGCACTGGCGCCGCGGATTGACGAGGCGGCCGTCGGGGCGGGTGCCGCGTCGGGGACGGGTGCCGGGACGCCTGCGGGCGCGGGGACGCCTGCGGGCGCGGGAACGCCTGCCGGCGCCGGGGCGGGTACGTAGACGGCCCGAGGCCGCTCCTGCCTCAGACTTTGAGAGTCGTGCCCCGATCGGGCTCGGGGCCATAGCCGAGCTGATGCGCCAGATCCATCGCCGCGACAAGCAGCCACGGGTCAACGAGCCATTCCGGCGGGAGATCGAGCGAGTCCGGTAGAGGCGTCGTGTGCATCACCGGGTCCCGGAGAAAGCCCGAATCCCCACCTCCCACCGCGCCGCTCGGGCCCAGCCCGGCGTGCGTTGAGCGCTCCGGATGGCACATGGCATCGATCGCCTCCTGGCCGACATCCACACCCAGCCACTTGCAGATCCGTGGCAGCACGTCTTGAGGGGTATTGAGCATGTCTTCGGACCTGACTTGCATTCCTCGGTCGGGCGGCAGCGCTTCGAGTAGCCGGTGGATCCGCTGATGCTGGAAGAACCACACTCCCAGGCAGAAGTTATGGAAGGTCTCCGGCTCGATCTCCCAGTAGCCGAGCTGATGCCAGCTCCTGTGCATGGACTCGACGGTGCTCAGCGGGTGTCGCGTCAAGTGCAGGAAGCGGGCACGAGGGTAGGCCGCCGTCGCCCTCGCCAGATAGTTGTCGCGGCTCGAGGTCTCGGGCGATTTCTCAACGCCGATGCGTGGCGCCACGCAGCCGAGCAGATGGTCGAGGACCATCTCCACGCGCCATGTCCGTCGCCCCTGGAGCCACACAAGCGCATCGGCGACGGTTCGGTCGGTCTGCTCTCCGTCGTGAAGCTGCGCGATCGAGCGCAGCATGCCGGACACCCTCAGTTTCGCAGGCGCTCCGCGCCAGCCCGGTGGATCGACCATCAGCTGAGCGACGGTATCTCGGCGGAACAGCGCTAGCTCCGGAAACCCGTATAGCTCCGGATGCATTCCGATCATCGTCGCCGCCACCGTTGAGTTCGACCTCGCCGGAGCGAGCACGAAGAGCGGCGAAAACCACAACGGGTCGCGGTCCGCCGGAGGCGGAATCTGCTCGGGTCGGGGTAGAGTCGTTGCCGGCGCTTGGGGCGGCGGCTGAGCGGCTGGTTCGGGCACCGCGCCGAATTTTGGCGCGAACCGCTTGTCCGTCGTCGCCTGGCCAATTAGTGTGTCCGACGAGACCGTCCGTTCGTTCATGTCTTCTCGACTCGACCAGGATCGTGCCCACTCGGCCTCACGCTCGCTTCCGCATGGTCTCGCGGCCGAGCTGATGAAGGCCATGAACGCCGCGATATCGGGACGGAACCCTGGGGGACTCGACAAGTGGAACCCGTAGCACCAGTTCCTCCGCCCAACACCGTTCCTCCGCCCGAAACTGTCCCGGCGCCGCCCGACACGGTTCCGACACCGCCCGACACGGTCCCGGCGCCCCCCGACACCGCCCCGACGCCGCCGGACACGGTCCCCACGCCGCCGGACACGGTCCCCACGCCGACGGACACGGTCCCGACGCCCACGACCGATCCGCAACCGTCGATCGAGCCAACGCCCGACCCGACAATCGTCGCGCCCTCGCCCTCGCCCTCTCCCTCGCCGGCAGACCCGGTCGGTGACGACCCCGCCTTCTCGCCCTCCCCGGAGCCGACCCCGAGCATCCAGCCGAGCATCGAGCCGTCCCCGCAGCCCACCCCGAGCATCCAGCCGAGCATCGAGCCGTCCCCGCAGCCCACCCCGAGCATCCAACCCAGCATCCAGCCGTCCCCGCAGCCCA